>Ga0315288_10000188_pt1 | contig 73450 bp, 72 predicted proteins | sample YL17G11_20_MG_FD_203454 | JGI IMG/M metagenome (GOLD analysis project Ga0315288, IMG submission 203454) | Sediment microbial communities from Yellowstone Lake, YNP, Wyoming, USA - YL17G11_20 | ecosystem: Environmental > Aquatic > Freshwater > Lake > Sediment | place: USA: Wyoming | collected...
GGCGATTATTTGTACTGGGTGCCAACTGGTTTAACTGGCTCATGGGCCATTGGAACCACTCGGGTGAACATTGGTGCCAACGCTGGTTCTACCGGTCAAGGCATTAATGCAGTTGCCGTTGGTTCCCAGGCGGGTCAAACCGGTCAAGGCGCGAATGCCATTGCCATTGGAAACCAGGCGGGTGCCACGGGTCAATTCGGTGGCAGCATTGTGTTGAATGCATCCGGTGCCGCGTTGAATGCCGGCGCAACCGGGTTTTTTGTTGATCCGGTTCGAAACACGGCTGGAAATTCTGGATTCACCGGGGCTCTTTGGTACAACCCAGACACGAATGAAATTGGACTCAATCAAACCGCATCATCCATCAGCGCTGGAAGCAACTATGGCGATTATTTGTACTGGGTGCCAACTGGTTTAACTGGCTCATGGGCCATTGGAACCACTCGGGTGAACATTGGTGCCAACGCTGGTTCTACCGGTCAAGGCATTAATGCAGTTGCCGTTGGTTCCCGGGCGGGTCAAACCGGTCAAGGCGCGAATGCCATTGCCATTGGACACCAGGCGGGTGCCACGGGTCAATTCGGCAGCAGCATTGTGTTGAATGCATCCGGTTCAGCATTGAATGCCGGCGCAACCGGGTTTTTTGTTAATCCGGTTCGAAACACGGCTGGAAATTCTGGATTCACCGGGGCTCTTTGGTACAACCCAGACACGAATGAAATTGGACTCAATCAAACCGCATCATCCATCAGCGCTGGAAGCAACTATGGCGATTATTTGTACTGGGTGCCAACTGGTTTAACTGGCTCATGGGCCATTGGAACCACTCGGGTGAACATTGGTGCCAACGCTGGTTCTACCGGTCAAGGCATTAATGCAGTTGCCGTTGGTTCCCGGGCGGGTCAAACCGGTCAAGGCGCGAATGCCATTGCCATTGGACACCAGGCGGGTGCCACGGGTCAATTCGGCAGCAGCATTGTGTTGAATGCATCCGGTTCAGCATTGAATGCCGGCGCAACCGGGTTTTTTGTTAATCCGGTTCGAAACACGAGCACAGAGACTGGGTTCACTGGTTCGCTTTGGTTCAATCCAACCACCAATGAAATTGGATACATCGCGTCTCTTCGAGTGGCCATAGACACCCAACGACCAGGAACCAGCCTCGGCGATTATTTTTATTGGCAGCCAACTGGTTCCACTGGTACATGGGCCGTTGGAACCACTCGGGTGAACATTGGTGCCAATGCGGGCCAAACCGGCAATTATGCTGTTGCCGTTGGATCATCTGCGGGTTCCACCGGGCAAGGCGATTATGCTGTTGCGGTCGGTGCAGGCGCGGGTCAAACCGGGCAGGGTGTAAATGCCATTGCCATTGGAAACCAGGCGGGTGCCATTGGTCAAAATTTTGGAGCAGTCGCTATTGGTAATCTGGCCGGTTCAAGCGGTCAAGGCAGTCAGGCAGTTGCCATTGGTTTACAGGCTGGTCAATTCATGCAGACGATAGGTGCAGTTGCCATTGGTGGTAATGCCGGTTCAACCGGTCAAGGCAGTCGTGCAGTTGCCATTGGTGCTCAGGCTGGTCAATTCAGTCAGGGTGCCAATGCCGTTGCCATTGGCAACAACGCTGGTTTCACCGGTCAATTCGGTGGCAGCATTGTGTTGAATGCATCTGGCGCCGCGTTGAATGCCGGAGCCACTGGGTTCTACGTGAACCCTGTTAGAACCACCACGGGAACATCCGGATTCACCGGTTCGCTTTGGTTCAACCCAGACACAAAAGAAATTGGTCTCAATGAAGTCGCGCCACCTCTTTCACAAGTGCTTGCCGCTGGTTCCACTGCATCCACTGTGTCGATCTCTGCCACCACCGGGACTGCCACTCTTCAAGCCCTTGCGGGCAACCTCGCGCTGACGGGTGCCACTGGTGCCACTCTCACTGCTGGTGCCACTGCTTCTATTAATTCCACCACAATTTCTCTGAGTTCGTCTGGGAACACTGGTCAGGGTCTTCATCTGAGTGGTCCGGGTCTCTCCGCTATTACGGCTACTGCTCCTGGTGCTTGGGCCGCCGGAAGCACCGGCACTGCGCGACGCCTCACCATCACCATCGGTGGCATTCCATATTACATCCCTCTTTCCACTGTTCCTTGGTAAAACCACAAACACAAACATGATGCTTAAATGGAACCAGTGCATTCATGCCATTCAAAATCACTAACGAAGCACCAACGAATGAACTGATCAATTCATTAATTAATTATCTCATGCATAATTAATTATCTCATACATAATTAATTAAATATATACATACATATAGCATAAATTATCCACACATCATCAATCATGGCCTTCACTCGCATTCACGACGACCCTTGCCGCATTGCCAAGGAAGTGCAGGAATCCACCGGCGTTGGCCGCTACGTTCTCAACGTGCCCGGCAACGGCGACAAGCCCTGCTACATGGAGGACCCCTGCATCCGGCTCCAGGGGTGGGGCGGCAACTTAAGGACGAATGTGGTGGAACTGGAGAATGACTTGCGCGGTCTCAACATGCCAATTTCACGCGACTGCACTAATTATAAAACCAGTGCCGCAAAAGTGGGCGACGCCCCCATTCAGTACCCCACGTGCACGCCGTTCGTGGAGCAGCCGCGCGCCACCAACCCCGCATGGACCGCCCGGGATTTAGAGCAGCCGCATTATTACTACTTGCCCCTGAACCCGCAAGAGAACGTGTGCATCCCGTTTCAGAACAATTTGAGCACGCGCATCCTGGAAAAGGACTACTGGGTTGCGTGCCCCTCAACGGGAACCCAAGGTCAGCGCAGCAGCCTTGTGTCCCGTAAACCCTCCTCAACGGGGAACATGCATTCCAAATCCATCCCGAAAAATGTGTACACGGCTTAGCTCATTTTATGTATTTGCGTAGTGCATATTGTAGCAATCATGGCATCCGTAAAACATTGCAATGATGAATGCAAGTTAGTTATTAATTATATAATATATAATATATAATAATATTGTACATTGATACATATAATTGAATAAGAGGGTCATGAATGTATTAAATTTTAATTCCCATGCAATACAATTATGCGGTGAACACAACATTCAACCGACCCATGACGATAATTTGATTGGCAGCGCAACCGGAATTGGAGACATATTATTAAAATTTGCCTCTGTAACACATAAAACAGATGCAACACCATTTTATTTTAATATGGAATGGTTCACGCGTCCATATTACGGGATGAATCCAATCAATCAATTGGAATTCAGAATTAAATTAATTCGTGAATTATGTGAATGCAATGATATTCCAACCCACATGGTGAAATTCATATATAGCAAAAACCCAAATGTACATGCATATACGCATGAAATGTATGAAACAATGAATACATTTGCACTTGATTTGAATTTCAAGTCATTAAATACAATTGATGGAGACTACATTGTGTTTCATACCAAATGCAGACACCGAATTGATGAAAATTATGAAACATTGAAACAAAAACTCAACGTATTTTGTAGTAATTACAAATCATGTTACAAAATAGTGATATTGGGAGAGAGAAATTTTCCACATACTGAAGAAGTTGATTGGCATGGAATTACCCAAATTTACAATGAATTGTTGAATTTGAAAAAAAACAATACAGTGATTGATATGAGCATTGATTGCATTTATTCAAATTTAAATTATGACACGTACAAAAAAGACATTCAAATTATAAAAAATGCAAAACATAACATATCATTTGGGGTTGGAGGGCCATTCTGCAATTCAATTTGTTTTGGAAAGTCAACAATCATTTATTGCAAATCTCACATCATGCCGTTCAATAACACAACCCTTAATAATAATAATGTACACCATTTCAATGCAGTTGAAGTTTGTTTTAATTACATCACATACATCACAAATGGTTTGGACAAAACATTCTGAATGTACTTCATGGACTTGGCATGGTTGTCGGCGCCCATATCTCGCACCGGCATGTGGTTGATCTATTATTCGAAAATAAATTTATATGATAGTGCAATGAGGGATAAAATAATTGCTGTTCGAACCAGTATTAGGGATAATAATCCTGCTCATTCTGAATATTTACCAAAAATATCAAAAACTGTGGGTGATTATTCGAATGGATATTTAGGAAAACTTAACCCAAATGATCCACAGACAGTACAACAAATACACGATATGCATGTAAGAAGCACATTAGGGGTGGACACAAATCGGCAAGACGTGGAAAATCCAAATCCAAATCCAAATCCAAATCCAAATCCAAATCCAAATCCAAATCCAAATCCAAATCCAAATCCATCCCTAAAAACGTTTTTACTGCACCAGTTTAGCATTTTATATATTTGCGTAATACATCAGTCATCACAGTCGTCATCATGGCGTGCAAGAACATCACCGTGCGCAAGCGTGGAGGAAAGCAATACCTGATTCATTTTGCAGGCGGGGCGGCATTTGTGGTGCGCGTATTTGGCAACCGGCTGACCGTTTATACCAGCAAATACAGCAACAGCAGCGATATCACGGCCGGCAAGCAGGTGTACCGGACAAACATTAAGAAACTGTTTGTGCCGTCCAGCTTGAAGCCCGGTTCAAGGCTGCCCAAGCGAATGCTGAATGGCAGCCCGGTGAAGGACGTGTGCGACGTTGGTAATGCCGGAAACTCGCTCCTCGCACAGAATGAGTCCGACGGATTCAAATTCAAGTACCTTTACATCGGCCACGACGTCGTGGAAGTGACGCTGGATGAACCCGTGGAACACTATTATTCGGAAGTGATGTCTGGGTTTGCCGGCAATCCGTATTTGAAGGTGGCAGCCGATGCGCCGCTGGCTTACGCAGTCACCAAGCACTACGTGTATTTCTTTCACACGATGAAGCGATTTGATCGCGATGCATTCCCGACCCTGCGAGATGTGGTCCCCCCACTCAATCCCGTGGCCGATTATTCGCCCGCCGTGAAGACGGCCATGCGAAAGACGGCGAAACGAATCATTAAGAATGTTCGGGTTCCGTTCACAAGTTATTAGTCATGGCAATATATAAATAAAAAGTATATTTATATATTAGTATTTAACTTAACTTCGACACAACAACACACATAATAATTTGCAATGGCCGAAATCGCAATCCCGCTCCTGGGGTTGGCTGGCGCATACATCATGTCCAACCAAAAGAAGAAGAATAATCCCAAACCTTTAGCTGCTTCCGCGTCGGCTGCGGCTCCATTGGCAGAGGGGTATGAAAACATGGGGAAGCCCGTGAATTACATGCCAAATGCCGCGGTTCCGCCCGACAACTACCCCGTGTTCAAGCCCAAGACGGGCTACGACGCAGACGAGTACTCCAAATTCCCGAATCCCAATGCAGCGACCGACAAGTACTACGAGCAATCTGCATACGAAGATGTTGCCAATGGCGGCCCCGATTTTGGCGGCAAGACGCAGTTTGGAGACACCTACCAGCAGCGGCGTCATGTCATGTCCCTGACGGGCAAGCCCATGGACGCTGGCGAATTTAAGCACAACAACATGGCGCCGTTTTTCGGGGCCAAAATCCGGGGGCGCACGGCGGACGCAAACGTGCAGGAGTCCGTGCTGGATTCCATGAACGGCGCGGGGTCGCAGTGGGTCAGCAAGTCCGAGACCGCCCCGCTGTTCAAGCCGCAGGAGAATTACAACTACGTGTATGGCACGCCGAACACCAGCGACTTCATGCAGTCGCGCCAGATGCCGTCCAGCAACATGGCCAACGTGAAGCCGTGGGAGGAGGTGCACGTGGCGCCGGGACTCGACAAGGGCTACACCGACGCGGGCAGCGGCGGCTTCAATTCCGGCATGGACGCGCGAGACAAGTGGGTGGACCGCAACGTCGACGAGCTGCGCGTCAAGACGAACCCCAAGCTGACGTTCGGGTTGGAGACGCACGAGGGTCCGGCATACTATTACATTCAAAACGCGCCCAGCGCCGCCACTCAAGGCAAGGTGGAGAAGTATTTGCCCGACACGTTTTATTTGAACACGCCGGACCGCTGGTTGACCACCACGGGTTTAGAGAAGGCACAAACCGCGCGCCCCATTGAGGCCGACCGATTTGTGAACCGTCCCTCCACAACTTCCGAATACTTCGGCCCGGGGTCTGAGCAGAATGGCGCTGCCACGTATGCCGCACCTGCCGTCGAGCACTCCAAGCGACAACAAATGGACCCGAGCAAGCACCACGCAATCAACATGTCGGCGTCGGATCAACGGCCGGCGTCCGTTGCAGACCACGGACGGCTCGGGTTCAAGGTGCTGCACAACAACCGCAGCACCACGACGAACGCGGTTCCCATGGGCGGCGTATTTGGCGCCATTCGCGCCGTGGTTGCGCCCTTGCTGGAGGTGGTGCGCCCGTCGCGCAAAGAGAACGTCATCGGCAACTTGCGCAGTTATGCGAATGCGGGCACCACGGTTCCGGCTGGCACGGTGTTCAACCCGGCCGACCGGCTGCCCACCACCATTAAGGAAACCACCACCACCTTGCTGGATTTCAATCATTTGAATTTCGAGCGCCAGACGAATGCCGGGTACCAGGTCGCCGACCAGCAGCCGGTGGAGAACCAGCGCGACACCACCACCGATGTGGAGTATCTGGGCGCGGCCGGTGGCGATGGCGCGCACATGGGCAACCAAGTGTACAACGCCGCCTACAACCAGCGCAACAACAACAACAAGGTGCAGACGTCGTGGACGAATCAGGGCAACATGAACCTGCTGAACCACGACGAGAATTTGAGCGTGCGCAAGCAGAACGTGTCGGCTCACAACTACGTGGGTGCCGCTGCGCCGGGCCCGAACACCGTGAACATGCCGCCGTCGGTAGAAACGTACGGCAAGGCGCGCATGCCGCAGAACTACCCGCGCAACGCCATTGAGTGCGAGCGCATCAACCCCGAAATTTTAGACGCTTTTCGCAACAACCCGTACACGCAAAGCTTGAACAGCTACTGCTGCCGGTGATTCTTCAAAATTCAAATAATTATATTTACAATATATAATTGTAAACATACATTGCACAATCATAGCTCACGCATCATGAATTACTTTGTTTTATTTAGCATTGTGCTCATTGTTGTCAGCATTGGCATATTGCTTGCTCCTTTGAATCACCGCACGAACGTCTTGCCGATTCAAGAAGGGTTCACCCCTAAAAAATACACGGTTGGCGCGGGCCCGGTTGCAGCGGGTCAGTTCAATTTGTCGAGGACGGCAGGAATGGCAGACGGCAGTTCCAGCAACCAACACCTTTTGGAACACGTGTTTAAAAAGCACGACCGTTTGGCGGAGGCATTTGAAAATCGGGATGCCGACACACGCAAGGCGAGGGTGTTGGCAACCACAACCAAAAAGAAGGGCATTGCATCCACCAGCGCCGACTACGAGGGAGACAACGTGCCGATTCCAGCGGCGGGATGTAACAAGGACAACTGCATGAAAATCAAGGACCCGATGGAAGCGCTTGATGGGAACTGCACCAATGCCACGTACCCAAACGGCGAACCAAACTACAAAATCAAATACTGCCCGGCATACCGTTCCAACCAAGGCGCATCCGAGGAAGAGTGTTTGACTTGCGGATATTATGAATACGAAGGAATATGTTCACTCAAAGATCGACGTGGCAAGCCGGATCCGGATGGGTTCATTCCCACTCCACAAAATCCAAGTAATTGCGACTATGAATCATACACATTCAAGAAATATCACGATGGACCCATGCCGGGCACCGACGACGGCGGCGATGACGGCGGCGATGACTCAGGCAATCCTATATGCAGCACGTGCAAATACGTAGTGAATAAAACTACGAAATGCGTGCTTCCGGGGTGCTATTCTGCGGACGACGGATATCTTCCGTTCCCGGATGGCAACTACAATTTCGCCGAAGGGTGTTTTTATTACAATCCAGACCCCAGCGATCCAGGCAAAATCCTTCAGGGAATGTCTGGTCGCGAACCCGGGTACTACTGTCCGCCCATTACAAAAGGGGAGTCGTATGATGGCGGTGGTGGCAGCAATGATCCCTGCTACACAAACCCAGATGGCTCACTCAACTATGCTGCCTTTGTCAAAATGGACAAAATGTGCTCAAACGACAAGGCGCAATCCAAACAGGAATTCGTTCCAGACGACGTGGATGACAATCCAATGGACAGACCCCGAACCACAAAACAACGCTCCACGTCCAAGACAAGCGCAACCGCATCCACCATCAACCATCAGCATCAACACGGCGGTTCCATAAATGTGTATCACCACAAAGGTGATAAGCAGAGCGATAAGCAGAGCGATAAGCAGAGCGACAAGCAAAGCGGCAATAAGCCCCGGCAACAATCAAACACATACCAAGAACCGGTTGGCGGTGCAACCGTGCTGGGTTATTTGTAATCAAAATAATATTTCAGGAGCAATTCGTATGCGCGCTTCATTTTTGTTGATTGCCATGAGATGAAATGACCGATGTTCGCAATCCTCCACTTGTGAACGTTCCGACCCGGGTGGAAAAAATTTAAATTTATTTTGCAGTTTATTCAGGGTTGCGGTTATATATTTTTCAGGCAATAAATCCAATCGAAGAGTTCCATCATACCAACAATTCACAAATTTTGAAGCGCGATAAATCGCGAAGCCATTGAATGCAGACATGCAGACGATCAATCCGCTGTTATGTTTCATAATTTCTGAAAGGTAATCTTTCATTTGTTTTCCGGTCTGTGTTTCCAGATGCTGAAAACTGAATGCGAATGGATGTATGGAAAGTGCCCAGACGTCATAGTATGGTGATTTGTTGAATGACAATGCATCCCACGTGTCGTCGTGCAAATGTTTGCGCAATGCATCAATTTTAACTGGTTGGCTGCACACATCGTCAAAATCCATCATGATGAAATAAGGAAACTCCTTGAACTGATTGTGCACAATTCGGAGGCATTCATTTCTGGCATGAGCCAAGCGGTGCGTTCTAAACCGCGAAACGGGTGTCGGATTGTAATAATACATCAAACGCGGGTTTATTTGTTTGTATTGCTGCAGCAGATTCAATGAGCGGTCGTTGGATTTATCACAATAAACAACTATGACATAGTCTTCAAATAAGGTTCCCAGCTGTTCTATGTTTTCAAACACGCGTTTCAAATAAGGCTCGCAGTTTTTGACAGCTCCACATAAAACGCACTTCATGATCGGTTGCAATGTTTGCAATAAATTAATATTTTAAACATGCACACCCTCCGCAAAATATTCTAAATGTGCATTAACTCTATCATGTCTGCTTTGTTGATGCGCGTTTCCTTCGCTATTATTTTCAAGATTTTTCGATGAGCGGCCTCATCCTTTTCAATGTTTTTGTAAAGTTCTTTGCATATGGATTGATACTCCACGTGCATTTTTTCTTTGTTCTCCCATCCCGGGTGCGCCTGCATCCAGTCTTGTATGACTCGTGTCTGATAGCACGACGTCATGTAAATGAATTTTTTCACGTGTTCGTGCATGTCGTCCTTGATCCATTCGTCGCTTTTGATATACATTGTTTCGCGCTTGGCATCGGTGCAGTGGATCGGGCGCTTGTGCACGTCCATGACCTTCAGATTATTGGCAATGATGGAGCCCACCCCCTCCACAATGCCGTTCGTCTTCGTGAATTCCAGGTCCTGCAACGTGATTTTCAGCGTTTTCATAAAGTCGCTCAGCTTGACCGCGTCCTTGCACTCCGTGTTCAAAAACACCTGCACATTGATTTGGTTGTTGTGAATCGTATTGTGCGTGTGCGTGACATGCGCCACCTGTGCGGGTTTTTCTTTTATGGTTTCAACAAACGTGGTGAGCATATCTTTGTGCATGGTTGTCATAGTTTCCATAAACTTTTTCATATCGTTTGCATGTGCCTCTTTTTTTGAATTCTGTGTATGCTTTTCAGTATAACAATGCTGCACATAGTGGCTCTTTTTGTTACAGCTATAGTTGCATGCGTCGCAAACATATTTCGGTCTAGATTTTTGCTTGTGCTTTTCAGTTTCACAATGCTGCACATAGTGGCTCTTTTTGTTGCAGCTATATTTGCATGCTTCGCAAACATACTTCGGTTTGGGTTTTACATTGTCCATTGCAACGATGTTGAGAGATTTATATACAATGAAAATATTAAAATTTATGCTTTAAGCATTTTTCACATTGGTTAAACATTGTCCGCAGGCAAATGATTATGTCTATTTTTAGCCTATTATAGGCTTTTCACCTAGGGATCTGCGACTATTTTGGCCTATTTTTCCACGTAAAATTGCCTATTTTAGCCTATTAAATAGGCTGTTTTTTAGGCCCTTGTCCAAAAAATGCATCGAGTTTGGTGCTTTTTTTTAAGTTTTTTTTGGGCCGAAAAATTGCCCTCCGTGGTGCCTTTTTTTAAGCGCTGCATAATGCTCTCGTTTTTTACCACATGTCTTGTAAAATAATTTTGTTATTTTCTTAAAAAACTTTGCACAAAAGTCAAAAAAATTCTGAGAAATGGACAAGAAAGTATGTCCAAAAATGGATACCCCGTTACCCTTTTGGGAAAAAACGCGCGGCACTAGGTGTTTTGCGGAACTTTTTTGGAGCATCGCATATGACACCATAAATGCAGTGGCATTCTCGATTGCACATGTAAATCGAAATTTATCTAGAGAGAAAATCGATGATTTGCATGGAATTATTGCGAATATCTCTCAATTGTAATATATACAAATGAAGTTAACAACCAAAACACGTCGTCAGCATGCGTGCCCGCCTCCAAAGAGCAGGAAGTTCCCCAACGCGTTGTATGCATTCTCCAGTCCGCGACAAGCGCAAAAGATGGCACACAAGTATTTAGGTAAAACTGCCAAGCTGTATCCTGCAAGCAACCCTGTGAAAAAATATCGAATATGCGACCCAAAATTGAATCAATGGGTCAATTTTGGTCAAATGGGATATCAAGATTACACCCGTCATAAAAACAAGACGCGTCGAAAAAACTACTTGACGCGGACGGCTGGCATGCTAGGCAACTGGAAAGACAACAAATACTCGGCAAATAACCTTTCAAGGCGGATTTTGTGGTAGGTGGTGCTTTTTTTTAAGCCCGGCGACGATGGGTGCGACGTGCACGACGAGGACCACGCCGTTTTGTTTTACTTCCACCTTCACTGTTCATGTTTCTCCTCTTTGGGTTCCGTTCACCCAATTCACGACTCATGAGGTATGTGTTCATGTTTCTCCTATTTGGGTTCCGTTCACCCAATTCACGATTCATGAGGTATGTGTTCGTGGGTGTACGACGGCTCTCATGCTTATCAATGTACCTTTCTGCAATCATACAATGGTCCCACTGGAACACATCAATGTCAATGTCAAAATCCTCATTGTCATGTTCTTTTCTATACATCTCATTAGCAAACCCGGCAAATGAAGGGTCCCATATTTTACCTTTGCATTTAGTTAAATATTTTGAAGCAAATATGTAGCTCTCATTGTCAAATTTGCTTATATTTATTATCATGTGGTCGGGGTATGTATTTGAGTTATATTATTTTTTTTGGAAATTTTAATTTTACTCCCACACCACGACGGGGCCGCCGGAGGGCCACTCAGCATAAGGGATCGCCTTGCTCGTTGATTGATTCAAGTGAATGAGTTTATTTAACGCTGCTTGCCGACGTTCCAGCGGGGTTTGGCTGACATCTGAACGTTCGCGTCGCGTGAGCTGCTTGAACCGCCATTCGAATTGCAGTGCTGCTTGCCATGTGGGGAATCCAGTTACGTGGCATGCGCGCCGCCAGGTCTCGCCACGGGCCACACGGACTCCGGTTGCATGCGCTCCGCCTGCAATCTCCTTGTTGTGTTGCCTGAGGCGGCGTTCTAAATTGACGGTTGCACCCACATATGTTGCGCGCTTGCATGATGATTCCAGCAAATAAACGAAAAATTCTTTGGCATTGGCCACGTCTTCTTTCTCTGCACTTTGCTGGGTCATTCCTTCAACTGATTCCTCAATGGGTTCCGACATTTGTATAACTGATTGGGTTGCCTTTATACAAATGTTGGAATATAAGAAAATGAAAAAAATGTATGTATGTTTTTTTCATTTTTCATGTTTTCAATGCGTTTGGTGTTTTCAATGCGTTTGGTGTTTTCATGGTTTGAACTTACCACCGACTGGGAACATCGTCGGATAACGAATCGGTGTGGTTGATGGCGGCGTGATGCCCGCCGTGCGGACTTGCACAATGCGGCCCGGATGGCGTTTCTGAGTAGGCGATGTCGGACGCGTTGAATTCCGTGCTTTGAGTGTCTCCAGAGACGCAGCGCCCGAGCGCACGACGGCACACCTCGTATGCAATCGGCGTATTTTCCGAATCATGCTGAATGGAATGCACTCGGTCAAGGCCAATGTTCTGCGCGTTTCGCATTGTAGATGGGTCCGACCCAATGAAGAGAATTGAATGCATGGGGTTTCGTTTTTTGTTGTCGGCAATCATTTCATTCACGCAGGATTGCGTGTATTTTTTGGAATCGTTGTCGCAGCCGTCCGTGAAGATGTACGTAGTTGCAGGAACGCCTGCACTGTGCAGGTTCATGTGCTGAATCGCGATTGCAACGGCATCCCACATTGCAGTCATGCCATCGCACGGCAAATCAGTCCAACTCATGACGGGCACATCACTCACTGGCACAACGTTTCCGATGCGAATGTTGTCATGCGATGAAAACTTGACGACAAGAACGGTTGCCGCATGGTTGCATGGATTTCTGTATCGCTTTTTCAAATCACCGTTGATTTCATTGATGCCATTTGCGACTGAACCGCGCTGGCCTTCCATAGAACCGCTCAAGTCTTGCACAAAGATGACGTTCATGTCTTTCACGGCAAGGGGAGGAAGCTCAAGCTCTTCTTGGCCTTCTTGGCCTTCGATTTCCGCCGGGACTGCGTCTGATTGCTGAACTGGTTGATGACTCATTTCAATCGTGTTGTTGTGCTTGTGCTAAATTCGCTGTCTTTGTTTCTGTGCCCAGGAAAGAGCTTTCAATTTTTTCTGAAATGTCCATAGAGTTGCGAAATATTCGGATCAGTGCGTCAAATTGGTGATTTTTTCATACAAATATTTGCAAGCTCCAACCGTAGTGACCCCCACAAAAATCCATGACTGATTGTGGAAGTATTTGGATATTTCCATGACTTGCAGCGTGTAAGAACACACCGGATTTGCAACATTGAAAAATGCAACAATGCATCCATAAACCCCGGGCGGTGCGCAAAATTGCATGTAAATTTGTGCGGAACACCAATGCAGGGTTGAAAAGGCAACCGGCATTAACATTCCGCACACAATTTGTTTTCCTCTCATCCGTTGGATTGACTTACGCGTTGTTTTTATTATAAAACCGCTTATTTGTTATAATGTTAAGCAATGCCGGTTTCATCTTGGTTAGTTTCAAACACCACATTTCCAATGCGGTTGATATGTCTTTTGAATTTGGTCTGACATTGTATTTATCTCTCAAAAATCTCAGCACAGTTGCTGCAGATTGCACAAAGTCATAGTGTTTTTCTGCAATCTTATGAAGTTCCAGACTTCCTGGATAATCATTGCATGCACGACACACTTTGTATATGAAATATTCATACTCCACGATTTCCGTTTGCAGATAAACTGCCAATGTTGACCTGTTTTGGTTTTTGAATTTGCGAACAAAATAACGCCAAGGAGACAATTTTTGTATGGAAAGGGTATTGTTGCAAATGCAGAGTTTGTCGTGTTTGGTTAAACCGTTGATGGCACAAAATTGGTCATAAAATGTTTCACTCTGCTTCATCAATTTGGTCATTGCAATGCAAATGTCGGCTGCCGCAACGTTCATTGGTTCGTCGTTGAAGTCGGGCACACGCGCGTGATCCATGTCATTCATTTTAATACTGCATTATAAAAAATAAATGACAATCATCTTATTTTCTTGCATTTCGATAATTTTGAATGAACCACTTGACCGTTTCCCTAATGCCCGCTTTGATGGGCGTGAATGAAAATGGCGGGTTGTGGCCGTAAAGGTGGTTAAATTTGGAGTTGTCCGCTGTTTTTTTAAATTGTCCGTCGGGCTGTGCGGTGTCATACACAATGTCATTGTCAAACTCAAACGCATACGCGACGTCATGCACCACTTGTGCGATGCTGACTTCATCTTCGGGATCGACTGAGAGAATCAGCGTTCCAGACCCGCTGCCATCGCTTTCATCCCGTGTTGCATCATAATGCTCCAGGGTCCAAATCAGGAGCAGCGCCAGGTCGCGCGAAAAAATGAACTGCCGCAACGGCGCACCACTGCCCGCAACCACCAGAGGCAGCCCCTGCCGTTTGGCCAGAAAACACTTGTGAATCAGCGCAGGAATGACATGCGCGTCCTCCAGATGAAAGTTGTCGTGCGGGCCGTAAATGTTGGTCGGAATGACGCACACGTAGTTGCGACCGTGCTGTTCTCTGTAGCATCGCGACTGCACTTCCAGCATGCGCTTGGCATGTGCGTACGCGTCATTGGATGCATGCGGCGCACCGGCATGCAGCATGGACTCGTTGATCGCACCCGCTTTGGTCTTGTCGTCCGGGAAAATGCACGTGGAAAGACAGCTGACAACTTTCGAAACGCCCACTTCGTGCGACGCGCGCAGCACGTTCATGTTGATTCGCACGTTTGTTTCGAACATGTCCACCTTGCACCGCATGTTTTTGAATAAGCCGCCCACTTCCGCGGCCAAATGAAGGACCGCATCCGGCGCAATCGTGCGGAAATATTTCAATGTGGAATCATACTCTGTTAAATCGCACTCGCGGGAAGACGAGAAAATGAATGTGTATTTCAAATCAGGGCCACACACGCTGCGAAGCGCAGACCCAACCAGCCCAGACCCTCCAGTCACTAAGACACGTTGCATCGAATTTTAATTATATATGAGTAAATGCATTTAAATGGTAATGCTTTACATTTATATTGTGCAATACCGCAGATTATAAAAAATCACATGACCGCACATGAGCCTGTTGCGTTTATAACAGGAATTACGGGCCAGGATGGGTCATACCTGGCCGAACTCTTGCTGCAGAAGGGGTACAAGGTGCACGGCTTGATCCGGCGTTCATCCACAATGAACACTTCGCGCATTGAGCACTTGTTTCATGATCCCGCGCTGAAGTTGCACTACGGAGACATGACGGACGGCGCATGTCTGTATAAGATTCTGAACCACATCAAAACGACGCACGCATCCATGGACCGGCTTGAGATTTACAATCTGGCGGCACAGTCGCACGTGAAAATATCGTTTGAGATGCCGGAATACACGGCCGACACGGATGCGTTCGGCACGTTGAAGCTGTTGGAAGCGGTGCGCAACAACAACTTGGACTCCGTTGCGCGGTTTTATCAGGCGTCCACCAGCGAGCTGTACGGCAAGGTGCAGGAGATGCCGCAGCGCGAGACGACGCCGTTTTATCCGCGGTCGCCGTATGCGGTGGGGAAGCTGTACGCGTTCTGGATTGTCAAGAATTACCGGGAGGCGTACGGAATGCACGCATCCAACGGCATTCTGTTTAATCACGGCGGCGTGCGTCGCGGCCACAATTTCGTGGAGCGCAAAATCACGCTGGGGCTTGGCAAGATTCTGCGCGGCGAGACGGACCGGCTCGTCATGGGCAACATTGAATCGCGCCGCGACCTGGGGAATGCGAAGGACTACGTGGAGGGCATGTGGCGCATGCTGCAACAAGATGCGCCGGATGACTACGTGCTGGCGACCGGAGAAACGCACAGCATCCGTGATATGATTGAGCTGGCATTCGGCATGGCCAACATTCGATTGCGGTGGCGCGGGTCCGGTGCGGACGAAGTGGGGTACGACGAGGCCACCAACAAAGACCTCGTTTTCATTGACCCGAAGTATTATCGACCCACCGAAGTGGACGTGCTTTGGGGGGACGCATCGAAGGCGGAACGGGTTCTGGGATGGCGGTCACAAACAACGTTTCGGCAGCTCATTGCCGAAATGGTGCAGCAGGACACGCAAGTTGTGTACAAAATCATTTGATGCGCGTGGTTGCATGATACAATAAGACGAGTCCTGCGTAAAAAAGAAATAAATGCACCACATTCATGACGGAATCTCCCATTGTGTTATGATTATGAACGTGAATGTGACTGTGAATGTGATTATGAATGTGATTATGAACGTGAATAATGAAAATCATATGTGTCTATATGGTTTTAATTTTTGTATTTTTGTATATTTTGATGTCCGCATTTTCACTGTTCACAACCAATCATCCGAATAATAATGGTCGCTGTCATCAGCAGCTTCATGAAATGGCGAGCATTCCGGCCAAAAGACGACCCGCTCCATTTCGCGCAGCTGTTTTGCAGGGAGCAACCAACGAATCTTGGCTGCATCCCCGTCCAGTTTCAAACGTTCAACGATGCAAAGGCCGGTCTCTTCGCGACCGCCGTGTTGACCAATGCGGATCTCATTGGTGGCGTCATCGCGACATGCGCGCAACGAAAAGAACACCATGCTCTTGGTGTGAACACTTGGGTCAAACAAGGGCGGCCGGCGGAACGCGTAGTCGGACGGTTTCATGATCGGGTCCTGGGTCCAGCGAGCGGTTCCTGGACGCGCCTTGCCGGGAAACACGTTGGCCTTTTGCGAAAAGAGCCAGAGAATTTTGAGAGGGTAAGTGTCTTTGTGGCGATGGCGACTGTAAGTGTGTGCATGACGCAAACGGGGTTCCAGATGAATGTTGCGCTCGAATAGTGCTTTGAATTCGGCGACGGTCTTGCATGCAACCAGCTCGTCGGAGCGCGAATGGACCAGGCACCACATCATCTCGTCCAGTTCATCGCTCAAATCGGAGCTCAATTCGGGGTTGGTGCTGTAAGGCGTGATGTATCTCACTTCCGTCGTCTCTTCGTTCGTTGCAATGTAAAATCCTTTGCGCATTTCATCCGGCGAGACCGTGGTTTTCATTGGCGGAAGCTGCCAGTTGTGTTTGATGCGCCATTTCTGCATGCGCTCTTCAAATACTTCTTTCGAATACGCACTGTTTTTGGCGTCTTCCATGCGCATCCACCCCCATTCTTCGTCTGTTGTTCTGAAAATGGGATACACTGAGGGCGCATCCGGGCGCTTCAGTCCGAAATAAGTTGGCCTGCACTGCGACTGCTCTTCTTTTTCGAATTCGGCCATGGTTTGTCGATTGCGGTCAAATGATTCTGTAAAAATGTCCTGTGCAAATGTCGCTGGTACCGTTAGTGTCGATGGTTTGATTGCTGGTGTGGTTGCTGTTGCTGTTGTGGTTGCTGTGGTTGATGCTGTCGCTTTTATTGTCGTGATTGGTGCATTGGATGCATTGCGTTTGACGATACTGGCCCAAGACATTGTGTCGTCGATATTTAGATGCGCAGATGATTGCTTGCATTGCATTTAATCACACGTATGGGTTTAAATCAATTTTTTTTTGATTAAATCGTGAAATAAGTATTAAAGTTAGTATGACACACATGAACAATATCACTTGAATTTCTCTCCAATGAGCGAACCGATCCCGCAAGAAAAGAAACGACGCGTTCGCGTGATTAAGATGAAGCCCGCGACGGCCGAACTGTTGGACATTCACGGCGACATTAAGCAGAAACTGCGGCATTTCATTGACCATAAGAAAATCCCGAACATCATATTTCACGGGGTGTCGGGCTGCGGCAAGAACACGCTTGCGTGGAATTTTGTGCGCAGCATTTACGGGAATGACAAAGTGGCGCTGAAAGATTACGTCATGCACGTGAATTGTGCGCACAACAAGGGCATCCGATTCATTCGCGAGGACTTGAAGTTCTTTGCGAAAACAAACGTGGACTTGAAGGACGGAGAGATATTCAAGAGCGTGGTGCTCGCAAATGCGGACAAGCTGACGACGGATGCGCAGTCAGCCCTGCGGCGCTGCATCGAGTTGTTCAACCACTCCACCCGATTTTTCATTGTGGTGGAAGACAAATACAAGCTGCTGCGCCCCATTCTGTCTCGTTTTTGCGAGATCCACGTGCCGGAGCCCATTGTCAATGGGGAGCAAGTGAATCTGCACGCACACTTGCTGCAAAAAACGTTTGCCTTCGACAAGTTGAAGCAGCAGCGCGCCGAATGGGTGGAACGGGAACTGTCATTCGAACGAAAATACACGTATGGCGAATTGACATCGCTCGCCAACAAATTGTACGAACGGGCTTACAGCAGCATTGACTTGCTGAAATGGCTGGAAAAATCCAACGCTGCGCCGGAGACAAAATACGAGAAACTGATTGCCTTTCAAAAAGTGCGCCACGAGTTTAGAAACGAGAAATTGTTGATGTTGTTCATGTTGCATTTCATGCTATTTCGTTCTGATGCCAGTTTAGAAAATATAGCATTTATGTAAAACCATACGCAAATAACACATACACCACCTAAACAAAAAAAAATGGATGACTATTCACTTCCCAGCTTGCAAGAATCGCGCAACGAGTGGTGCGCGCGCTTGGTCAACATTTTAGCGCCAATGATGTCGGAGGGGTTTCGCTCCATTTTCGACGAAGCGTGGAAACTGTGCGAGCAGAACAACGAGACGGGCAAGTACTTGATGACGTTTCAGAATTTTCTCTCGCGCGTGCCGAAATGGAACGCAACTATTATTGCCCAGGAGACGCAGCGGATCGTGGACCGCAGCGGGTGCGGCTATTTGGCCGACTTGGTGACGTGCGTGCACATCATTCAGCTGAAGAGCTTGACGTGCATGCGCGTGGGCAGCAAGCAGAAGAAGGTGGACATTGACGTGCCGCAGCTGAACGAATTTGTGCACAAGGTGTACGTGCATTGCGCGCGCAAGCTTTATACCAACGTGTATTTGTTCGAGCGCGGCATTCCGCCCCTTTCCACGCAGAAGAACATGAGAGAAACGGAGATCATCATTAAGGAGTGCATTTTGGACAGCATTCGGGAGAGCATTCCGCTTGAAATGATACTTAAGACGTACATGGACGAAACCATAGAAGACCACACCGAAATCAAAATAAAGGAGGAGGTCATCTCTCAAGAGCCGATTGTGGACGAGCAACCATCCAACCCGGTTGTTCCATCAGCAACAACTCCGTCTCCGAGTGCGACGACCGATGCTGCAATCATTGCGGCCGGGCTTGAGACGGATGCGTTTCCTTCGGTTGCTTCATCAACTGTTTCAGCAGATTCCGCGGCATCAGCATCAACGGCTTCCATTGCTTCCATCAAATTCAACGACATGGACAGCGCAATTGACATGAACAACTCGGAGCACATGATTCACGCTCCCAAAACGGAAGAACGGTTGGAACAAATCAGCAACGAGAGATACATGCAGCGAAAGTTGCAAGAGGAGGAAGATGACGAGGATGGGCTGGACCGCTTGAAAATCGGGGAGGACGTGCAGCTGGACGTGTTTGACGTGCACCCGATGGAAGAACCGATGCGAAAACTGAATTTCGACGCGCCCGAACTGGACGACATTGAAATCCTTGCTTGATGAAAATATATTTTATCATGTTTCATTATAGTGATAAAGTCAATCATGGCACAGAAGCATCGCAATCGCACAGTAAGAAAGCATCGCACTCGCACGGCAAAAAAACATTGTCGCAGCAAAAAAAGGTATGGTGGCATGCCGTCATCAAACAATTCAAACCCATATGCCATGGTGCTGTACAGACCACGACCTGGTGGCGTGGATCCCAAATTTCGGTTTAACGCAAAAAAGTGGGGTATAAGTAAAAAATTAATAGATAAATTATTAAAACGACCATCCACTTTCACACCACCTCGTCGCGACGAGGATCGAATAATGAGTGCCGTGTGGCGCAGTGTGGCCACGGAAGAATTGGCAAATAACACGTATGAACAAGCCGAACGTTTGCGCGCGACTTCATTTCAGTCTCAAAATGTTGCCGAGTGTATAAAAACGAACAAAAATGCTGAAGAATTATTGAAACAAGCCATTGTTATGGGCAGTTTGAAAGCGCGCGCATGTCTTGCAGACATGTTATTGAATGGCACCACAGCGGGAATTGGTGTCAATTGGGATCTAGTCAATGGATTGCTTAGTGGTGATGTTGCCATGGGCCCAGATTGCGAAGGAGTTTTAGCACATTACCGTTTTAAAAGAGAATACTTTGTTCGTGCCAACCAGGGGGAGATTCATGATGCGGCAACACGTAGTGCGGATGCCGGGAGCAAATATGGCCAATTTGTCGTTGGAACGATCAAATTGTTTGAAGGTGATATGGGCCTAGCGGGTGCGCAATTCAACCTCGCCGCACAACAAAATTACGACCAGGCTCAAGTTGCACTGGGTGAATTGCATCTTAGAGCCAATCCTCCCGATCAGGTTGAAGCGTTGCGGTTGTTCAAACTTGCGGCAGAACAAGGGAACATTCATGCTTTTCAATTAATTGCCAACACACATAAAAAGAATGCCCTACAAAGACACGATGTAAATGATTACATGGAAGCCGTAAAGTGGTTTGCGTTTCGCAAGGAAGCAGGATGCCTCATAGCACAAAATGACTTGGCCGAACTGAACGCCGACATGAAATTGCATGAATTGCAGGAAGCAACGAATGAATGAAAAATTCGTAAAAATGGCCAATTGTTTCGTTTTGGTTATAGTATATACTTTAGCAAAACAAGGACGTCAGGAAATGAATAACAATGAATATATTGTCAGTGGCATTATTACCTTTGTGTTTTTGGTCGCAAAATTCATTGAAATGCGAATGACCTCCAATAAATCCGATGAAGAAGACGAATCGGCAACGCAGCCCAAGCCTCTCAAGTTCTTGCTGCGCGATGGACTCCTGGTGTACATGTCATCCTTGCTGGGGTTCTACATTATCACACAATTTGAGGAGCACTCTGCCAGTAATTCCATATTGAAAGAAGTCGCCGCATTCACGGGCGGACCCGACTTTTAACCCAAATTCAACACAATTTGTGCATTTTTTAATTATCAGTTCGCATTTCATAATTAAAAACAACGGTGATAATAATATCACGAATCAACACACTGCATTAAATGATCACCAAGAAGTGGAAGGAATATCTGCAACGGTTTGCAACCTTGGGTGCCGACGCATTCAAGCACATGCCGAAAAAAAACATGACGCGCAAGTTTTGCGTCATCATTGAGCCGCGCCAGCATGAAAACCTGATTCCCGTGATCAAGAACTTCATGTATTTGCTGCAGCACACGGGGTGGGGTCTAATCGTGTATCACGGCCCCGACAACGAGCGGTTTGTCAAGGACGGATTGAAAGACGCCATTTCCGATGATCACGTGTATTACGTGCGGTTAATGCAGAAGAATTTGACGACTGGAGAATACAGTGCCATGGTCGCCAATCCGCTGTTTTGGGAGACCATGTGGAAGTGCTTCAATTGCGAGCACGCGCTCATTTTTCAAACCGACGCGCTGTTGCTGAAGGGCGGCGACGCCGTTGACTCGTTTTTGAACTACGATTACGTGGGGGCACCCTGGGCGAACGGCGGCATGTGCGCGATGATGCCGCCAAACAAGCGCCATGTGCAACTCACGGTGGGAAACGGCGGGCTTTCGCTCCGGAATGTGCGGGCCATGATGGCGATTGCGCGCAGACACCCATACAAGAGTGGCAATGACACGCCCGAGGACATCTATTTTACACACTGGCTCAAAGTGTACGAAAGCGATTTCCGCGTTCCAACCGCGATCGAAGCAAGCGCGTTCGCAATGGAGCATGTGTATAACCCGAACGCGGCGGGGCTGCACTCGCCGCTGCCGGAATTTGAAAGTTTGTGCGATGACATGATTTCAAAAAATAATATTGTGATAGAATAACTAACAATGCAACCTCCTTTAAAACGAGAAGATGATGCAATAATTGGCGCGTGGAGGGATGAAATCTTATTAGAACCAAATGCATACGTTCTTGCGAGAGTTGGCGAAGTTGAATCAAACCCAAAGTTCGGTCCATTTGGTAAACGTTTGAACCATCCACAAATACAATCAGACATGATTTTAATTGCTGCTCATGCAATTGCAGATGCAACAACGTGGATTGCGTTTCTACCAACAACGGAAAAAAAAATAGATACGTTGAACAATTTGATTGAATATTACAAAAACTATAAAAAATCAACGTGGAAAAATGAACAAGAAAACATGGACGATAAAATTAAAAAAATAACAGCAATTGACATTTTCATACTAATGTGGAAAGACCTCAAAAGTCGTTTACAAATGTCGGCTGACACTCGCCGACCAAGTTTATTTGAAACGATGTTTTCAAAAAAATCTGAACCTCTTACTGTTCTTCTTCCTTCTTACGAACTTCCGGGTGATGAAATTGGCAATTCAGAGCTTGGTGGTTCAAAAAGAAAAACGAAACAACGGAAAATAAAGAAATCAAGGAAATCAAGGAAATCAAGGAAATCAAGGAAATCAAGGAAATCAAGGAAATCAAGGAAATCAAGGAAATCAAGGAAATCAAGGAAATCACGGTTTTAAAGGAGCGTGCGTTGAAACAGGAACCACACATCATGCTTGCCGCCCTCTTCGCGACAAATGTAAAAATGGGATTGCGTGTCTTTTGAAAACACACAATCTGCAATGATTTGCTGGTCGTCTTTCACGATGCGTCCCTGGGACAGCTGGCTGTGCAGTTTAGCGTCATACGCAACAGCCCACCACTCCGCCTTGGACTTGTGCAGCATGAAAAACCCGCCAGCGATGTAATTGATGCGGGGATCCAACGGCTGATTTTGGTTCACGGTTCGAATGCAGTGCTCAATTTGGCCCCAGTCGTTGTTCACGCATCCATAATAAATTTTGCTGGGATTAAGAACCGCAATCTTGTCGGGGTTCGGCCAATTGCGCAGCTTCGTCATGGGCAGGTCTCGGTAATGATTCGGGCCAGTGGTGCGCCCCCGAAAGTACCCAATGTCGCACCATCCGTAAAACTCCGTGTCGAAATACTTTTGGTTCACCGTCTCATTGACTAGATGCACCTTTTCAGACCACAGCGCATTCACGCGCCAGTCCACCCACGCATTGAGCAGCACATTTTTTTCATGGTTGGCCATCCACACGTCTTTAAGCGCGTAGTTGCGGAACGATTCGAACGGTTTTATGACAACGCGAATGCGGGGATTGGCTGCGGCATACGCGTTAAAATTCAAAGCGGCTTGGCCGGCTTCATCGGTGTAAATGACCAGGTTGTATGAATTGACGTTGGACAGCATGTTGCGAATCCATTGCGCGTAAGCGTTGAAATCGAACTTGGCCTTGAATTGGTACCAGCAGGTTGAAAACGTGATGTTTATGGGAGATGATGACGTCATTTTGTGAGTAAAAATTTAAATCAATGCATACTACATTATCAAAAAAAACGTTTAAATTCAAATTCAAATTCAAATGTTTGTAATTTATAAAAAACTGACGAGCCCGGATGCAAGCCCGGTGCTGGGGCCCTCATCGCCAAACATGAAGCCAACCGACATTTCAGCGTCCAGCAGCAGCAGCAGCAGCAACAGCAACAGCAGCAGCAACAGCAGCAGCAACAGCAGCAGCAGCAACAGCAGCTCAATCATCGAACCCTTTTCGCTCTACAATTGCTGTTGCAGCCCTAGAAATCATGCCAGCAAGAGCACTGCGCCAGAGCAAGGGCAAGAGCAAGGGCAAGGACAAGACATGCCCCATCCGGACGGCAAATGCCACCAATGTCCGGTGGAATCCAAATATGCATTCGGCCACGCAACCCACTACACCTACATTGCAACCACTTCTCGGTTGCTATGCGAGTTTGAAACGGGAACTCCATGATCCTTCATTTTTTTAGTTGCATGCGAATGTGTTGAATGGTCGGTTGATTGTCATCCGAGAGGGGGGGCGTGGTTTGACTTTTCATGGTGCGTGGAATCAAATGATTGGGTTGCATTGTTTGTCTGGGTTGAATGAGTTGATTGGGTTGATTGGGTTGATTGGGTTGATTGGGTTGATTGGGTTGATTGCCCATCATCCTGCGCATGAGGGCTTCCTTGTCAATGTCCAACATCAAATGACTGTAATTCGTGACGCGCCCTTCAATGTCGCTGTAATCTTCGCGCTGAACCACGCTGAGCGGGGTGATGAGGAACCATTGGTCGCGGCGCTGCAATTCAAACCAGAACCGGTCAATCGCATAGTTAAGTCGATTGCCGGGATTGCGCATCAACATGTGAATTCCGTCGTGATAATTGAGGATGAGCGCATCGTAATAATGTTTTTTTACGATGTAAGCCGTGGTCGTTTGACAGTTGTTGACCTTAATGCACGCATCATTTATGGCTTGGAACGGCGGAATGTTGTTGCCAGCCAAGAGAACCACGTCCCAATCGGGAACGGTTGCGAGGAATTTATTGAGCTGGGTCAAAAACAATGGAACATTTGTAAATAGAACGTCATCCTCGCAAATCAACACGTGGTCCCAATCACGCTCTTTCGCAAGTTTGATGCATCGCAAGTGGCTCATGCTGCATCCGATCGCGCCATTGGCGTGTTTTATGGCGTTGAATCTCTCTGGTGCGAGGTTCTGCATTCCATGCTTGAGCGCACTCAACTGCGACTCCACGTGTTCGCGCCGGTCATTTCGCGTATCCAAGTTGATGTAAAGTGCGTGGCGCACTTCAGTCATGTTGCGGATTGTCATTGTATTGTTGGTTGATAAAATACATTGTCATTATTGTTTTAAATAATGAAAAGATCATAAACTTATCATAAACTTATAAAAATTGAATCAGAACCCAGAACCCAGAACCCAGAACCCAGAACCCAGAACCCCATGCACACCCTCTTCTTTGACGGATGCAGCAAAGGAAATCCGGGACGTGCCGGCGCAGGCGCGGTCATTTACAATGCGGTGGGGGGCGAAGTGTTTGCGGAATCCGCGTTTGTTGGACCCGCCGCAACAAACAACGAAGCAGAATACGCGGGTCTCATAATGGGCCTAAATGAAGCGGTGAAACGCGGCATAACTGAGCTGCACGTGTGTGGCGACAGTCAGTTGGTGATTCGACAAATGCAAGGGAAATACAGGGTGAATTCTCCTAAACTCGTTCCACTGCATGAATGCGCCGCACAGTTGGTTTCCAGCCTGACAACGGTTGTCTTCAAGCACGTGTATCGCGACAGCAATAAACGGGCAGATGCGCTTTCAAACGTCGGAGTAGCAACAAGTGCGCAATAGTGCGCAGAACATCATGACCCGTACCATTTTTTATTCACCAGGGACATTTCTTTGCTGTAATCGACCGGCTGGTTGGAAACGTCGCTGTAATCCGCCCGTTGAATGACCGATATAGGAACAATTAAATACCAACGATGCGCTCGTTGCAAAGTCTTCCAGTATTGATCAATCGCGAAGCTCGGCTGATTGGATGGGTTGTGCGTCAAATTGGCCAATCCTTTCTTGAAATTGTCCAACAATGTTTCAAAATAGGGACGACGCACCAAATATGATGTGGTGGTCTGACAATTCGCAACGCGCACACATTCTGCCGACATTTGGCGAAAGGGTTGGTAATTGTTTCCAGCCAATAACAGCACGTCCCAATGGTCTCCGAAATTTTTAAAAAACTGATTGACTTGATACACCAATTGACCCGGATTAATGATGGTCGCGTCATCTTCGCACACGAGAACATGGTCCCAGCCATTTTTTATTGCAAGTTCCAAGCACGCAATGTGGCTCATGCTGCATCCGATTGCCCCGATTTTGTGTTTAATGGCCGAAAATCTTTGTGTTGTAAGACCCATTTTATTGAATTCCATTTCGAAATGGTTGCGACGGTCGATTCGGGAATCAAGGTTGATGTACACCACGTGCTTGATATCATGAAACTGCTGAAGCATTTGCTATTTTTTTGGCTATATACATGAGCTGCATATATAATTTTCGGTTTCCTAAACGGAAATCGATTTGCTTGGTGGAATCACCTTGATTTGATGGTATTTCAAAAAATTCATGAAGTGTTTGTTGTATGCGTATTTTTCTGCAACGTCCGAAATGTCGTCATCAGTCATGGATTTGTATGCATATTTTTTGAAAAAATGTTGACGTTTGACTATCCCCGTTTCATTCAAGACCTCCGACCACTTGCAACACGTCGTGTTCAGCGGATATTTCATGTCATTGTTTGACACAAAACTGAAGTGAGAGAATCCTTCGTTCACCAAATGCGTCGACAATCCCAATTCGTATTTTGAGATGGCAGCATCATGATTGTCGGGCAGACCAATTTTTTTGAAGTATCCCAAAACCGATTGCATGGTGGACGCATTTAAACAGAGGAAATATGATTGCATGTGGAATGAGTTTTCATAACTGCTGGTCAATCCAATGAAATCATGCCTCAATGATTCGATTTCAAATGCGCGCTTCATGCAACATCCGAATGCATTCACGTCAACCACGACAAACGAATCATTCACCAAACACATGCACGATGCGTGCACCAATTTGTCGTTGGCTTGCATTATGAATACGCCATAATTTCTAAAATCACTCTTCATGTTGTAGGACAATAAATGTATTTTGTTGTGGTTAATGGAACCCATGTTCCACTTGTTTGGACAGTTGGTCAAAATGATCACGTAATCAAAATAGTGCTGAATGTATTCAATTGTCAACCAGTTATAACTTTCAACGTGGTTTGACTGCGAATAGTGTGAATAAATGACAACGCGCTTGTTATTAAAATCCAAATTATGTATTAGTTTAAAGTGCGCCAAATTTGCGACCACCGTCTCTTGCAAGTTTTCAGTCATCGGCTTATCTTCCAATCGCTGTCGCAATGAATCATTGATTTCAATCAGTTTTTCACGTTCCGCCGCATGACTGTTGGTCAACTGTTCCATTTCGTCCATTAATGATTTTATTAACCCGGATTTATATTTGTTCGGATTGTTTTCACTAGTGAATGATATTCGCTGTTCTTCTAAAATTTTTTTCTCCTGATTCAAACTGTTCCTCTCTTCTTCCAACCGATTTCGAAGTTCTTCCAGCTGTGTTTTTTCTTCGAATTGTTTGTCCCTTTTTTTGGCAAGTTCCTCTTGAAACGTGCGCAATTTTTCCATTTCAAAATCGACACGGTCCGATTTTTCATTCAACGCTTTCATCGTGATCAACGCGGTTTCAAGCATTTTTTCATTGGACATTTTTTCAACGGATAGTTCATTTCGCACTTTTTCAATGGCGTTTTCGTTTTCTTTTTTAAATTCGTTTAATTTTGCCCATTGTTCATCAATTTGTTTATTGGTTTTGTCCCGTTCTTGATTCATGCTTTTGATTTTGGCATTGTTTTCAGCTTCAATCTTGGCTTTCATCTGCACTCTCTCATCGTTTACATTTTGCATTGCTTGGGCGAACGAAGTGTTCCGCTCGTTCATTATGGAATTAAATTTGGCATCAATCTCCGCTTTGTGTTGTTGGAGCAATTGTTCGCACTCGGCTTCAATTTTGTTCTTGAATTTTTCTTTGTCCATGTTTGCATTTTTCACTGCTTCTTCAAACGCGATGCGCCGTTGGTTAATTGCAGCATCAAACTGGGCATCGAGCTCCTTCTTTCTTGCATTGACCGCGTCATCATCCATTTTTCGCTGCGCTTCATTTTCTTTGCGCAACCGTTCCATCGACACTCTGTTTTCTTCCCTTGTTTTTTTCATTTCTGCGTCGAATGCGGTTCTCCGCTCATTGATCTCGTTCATTGCAACGTTGAATCGGGTGTCCAATTCTTTTGTTTGTTCGGCAAGTGTTTGCACATTTGCCATCTGCGCTGCTTCATTTTCCTTGGCGAACTGCTCCATCATTCTTTGTCTGCTTTCTTCGAATTCGTGCTTTAGTTGTTCTCGATCTTTATTCAATTCATCCGTGCTTGCCTTGCGCTGGAGTGCGGCGTCCTTTTTGTGTTGTTCAAACATCACCAGACGAGTTTGCTCGACCTGTGTCTGCATCACTCTAAGCTTTTCTTGTTCCGAATGAATGAGTTTGCGGCGGTCCTGTTCTTCTTCCAAACGCCACTTGATTTCTTGACGCTCTTCGTTCAATTTGTCCATTGTGTGTTGCAATTTGAGTTCCATCGCCCGAGTCGCTTGGTCGAGTTTTTCATTGTTTTTTTTCACCTTCTCGGCGTATTCTTTTTCTCGCATCGACTCGTGCAGTTTGATGTCGTCTCGTTGCTTGTTCAGTTTTTTCATTGCTTCTTCAAATTCCGCGCGGTGTTGATTGAGAGTGGCATTCAGCGTCGCATCACTCTGTTGTTTGTGCTGGGCCAGGACTTCCTCATTCGATTTGAGCAGGGCCTCTGCCTCCGTCCGCGCATTTTCCATCACCCGTTCTTTTTCCAATATGACCTCCATTTGAATCTTCTCTAGTTTATTGTACTCCAAGTCCCATTGTTTTTTCTTAGTCATTAACAATTCCTTCATCTGAACAATTTTCTCGCGTTCTTTGTTTAATTTTTGCATTGCAGCGCCGTGTGCGGCGGCATTTTCAGCCACGCGCTCATTGTATTTCAACTCCATTTCACGCGATGCATTTGCCAATATCCGCTGTTGTTCTATTTCCAACTGTGCGTGCATTCGCTGTCGTTCCATTTCCAATCCTGCATGCATTTGTTGTCTTTCAATTTCCAGGTCTGCATTCATTTTTTCGCGCTCCATTTTCATTTGCGTTACTAAATGAACTTGCTGGTTCTGTTCATCCCGCCGAATTTGTTCGCGTTCATCGTCAAATTGTTGCTTTATTTTATTTCGTTCATTCTCTATTGTTTTTGCCTCATCAGCAAACCGCGCATTTTGTTCTTCTTCTTTTTGTTTCAATCGGTTCAATTCATGATTGAACTTCGCGGTTCGCTCCTCTTCTTTTTTTTTGCACTCGTCTAATAACTCATTCTTCAATGCAGCTTGATCCTCTTTAAATTTTTTTAATTGTGCATTTTTTTCATGCTGCCAAGTATCTTCCAATTGGCACTTCAGTTTCTTGCGTTCCAAATGCCAGTCATGTTCCAATTTGCACTTCATTTTTATGCGTTCTGATTCAAGCGCCATTCGAATGTTTTGATCATATTCATCTTTTTTTTCCTGAAGCAATCGTTGCATTGTCGCATTGTGATGTTGCTTAAGGTTGTTTATTTCATCCAACTGACGAGAACGGTGCGTGGCTGCATCCATTTGCATTTGTTCGTTCAACCGGGTTTTTTCATTTTCAAACTGGCTTTGCATTTGATTTATCGCATCCGCGTGTTTTTTTGCCATCGCTTCGCGTGCGGTTTCATGCATTTCAGTTGCGTCTTTCAACGTGATTTTCAATTTGGCGTGCTCTGCTTCCAATTTAGCATGTTTTTTAAAGGTTTCATTGTGGCTACGCTTCAATGTGCGCATCTCCTGGTTATTTTACACAATTACTTTTATATGCCATTTTAAACACATTGCACGTTGCACGTTGCACCGCGCGCAATAATCACACAATTATGAATGTTTTAAAATATTCGTCATTTTTGAGCGCGTTGATGTAATGAAACAGTCGCTTTCGCCTACTGACGGTGTCACAATTTGCATCATTGATCTCATACGCCACAATGTCCTGTATCATGTCAACCTTGCGACTTTTGCATTTCAACCCGTAGTATCCGGCAATGTGTTTTAGCTGCTTCATCGTGTGGTTCATCTCATAGTCGAATGACATTGCCGTGGCACAATCCATTTTGAAAAAATCAAGGTCTTCGAACTCACCGTCGGTTTCGCCGGGATTGAGTCCGTCATTCAATTCGTCAGTCAGCGTTTGCATCATGCTGTCATACGTTGACATGGATGACTCCAATGACGGGGCTTGTGCAGTGGGACTGTTTTCCACATCAATGCACAACTCAATTGCGCACGGGAGGTCATCCACCGGTTTAGGGAACGAGAGATTTTCTTGTGCGGATTTGTGCAGAATTGACATGGTGGTTCACAACATAAACACAATGATTGAATTGTTTTTATGTTTTTTACACTGAATGAATTCATTTTGTGGATGATTTATTTATGTGAATATGTGATGAATTGCAACAACGGCGACGTTTATGAAGGATGGAATGAGTGCCACCCCGAACGAAGCCACATTTTCTGGGGATGACACAGTTTAGACACAGATTAGTTTTTTTTATTCAATTCATCCATGATGTCCATGTGCTTGAAAATCGTTTTGTTCGTGATGCTGGGATACTTTGCATTTTTTGGCTTCAACTTGCTGTTGAATTCAACTTCCAATACAACCGCATCCCACTCCTCTTTGTGCGCCTCGATCAAATGCCGATGCGCGTCCTTCAAAATGATGAACAAGTTTTCAGTCAGCTCTTCCACCTCGTTGGAATGATTTGATTGCCGCATGTGCTCTTGAATGAGCGACTGCAGTTGCTTGACGATCTCCAGTATTTGCATGGGTTCAATGACCCCCACCTTCATCAAATTGATGATGAACAGACTCATGGCGCGCCGCTTGTCATTTGTTTTATTCACTTCGCAAAATCGCGTGTAGTCTTTCTTCGCATCGGCGTGTTCTATGGTCTTAAAAAGACCCATGAATTGATCAAAATTCGAGTGAAACACGGTTTCAAACACGTCGCTGTATGTCCGCAGCAGTTGGTGAAACAGTCGGGCATACACGGCAGAAAAAAAATGATTCGAACTGGCCGTGTTGAAAATAGCCTCGCCCACGGTCATTAAAAGCGAACCATCCGGTTCGTCCTTCAACTCGTCGATCCGGGCACACAACGCGGCAACCACTTCGTCATACGTCTTGTCCGTTATTTTGTTCAAGTCAGACCGGATGCCGTCCAAGTGTGCGTCAATGCCTTGCCGCTTCTTCAACTCCGTTGCTTGAAACGAGCGAATGGTTTCCCAGTCGTCTTCGGTTATTTCACTGGCCGCATTGCGGGGCTTTTTGCGGACAGCAGTGGCCACTGGGTCCTCGAGCTTGTCGCGCTTTGGAAAAACGGGCGTCTTAACATACGACGGCGCGCCCACTTGGTCGGCTATGCTCGATATCAAGTCTATCATTTGCTGCGGCAATTGACACTCAAATCCGTTCCATTTTATGGCCTCAAAATCAGAAATCTGATACACCGGCGTTATTTGCACCACTGCGTCTGTCATCAATGAATTCAGATTTGAAACTACTTGTATTTTGCGCGCTTTGTTTATATTCATTTCATCTAAAATAATTTTATGGTGGTAGGTGCCTTTTTTTAAGCCGAGTGCATTTGGGTTTAAACTGATTTAAAATGATGCATGTCCATTAATGCATAAAATAAACAATGGGCAACGACTGTTGGAATCAACTGACGATTACATGCGAAAAATCGGCCGATGAGTTGAACGACCTTATCACAAATGAAATACAATACAAACCCAACGATCAGTGCGATGAAAGCGTGCACAATGAGCATGTCCGAATCATCGCGCGCGGCAAACGCGGCATTAAGGTGGACATGTACACCAAATGGCGCCCTAACATTGCATGGTTGAACGGGTTGTTGGACAAATACCCCAATTGCTGGGTAAAGAATGAATGGGACGAAGAGGGTGGAATGGCAGGAGTTTGGGTCGGATTTGTGGACGAATCCGGTGAAAAACAAGTGCAGGAAATGTGTTGGAGAGATTTGTGCATAGAGGAAAAGGTGTATTTTTTTAAGGATCATTACATTGTCCAATCAACCGGGTCGGACCAATAAAATAAATAATTGAAAATGGCTTAAATACACCGTCGCATTCTGAAACAGCGCCCCCATTTAAGAATTATGACCGCACCCCCTCCCCCCACCACCCCGGCCCGTGAATTTGAGGCGTGGGAAGATATACCCGAATTGAACACGCAGTTAATGCGTGGCATATATGGCTATGGTTTTGAGAAGCCGAGCCCCATTCAACAGAAATCCATTCTGTCTATCATTGACGGCCGCGATGTCATTGCCCAGGCGCAGTCGGGCAGCGGCAAGACCGGCGCGTTTGCAACCGGCGTGTTGAACCGAATGCGGCTGGACGTGAAGCAGCCGCAGGCGCTCATCATTGCGCCGACCCGCGAGTTGGCCAAGCAGATTCACGACGTGGTGAAAGACCTGGCGACCCAAATGACGGGTCTCAACGTGCAGCTCCTCATTGGCGGAACATCCACCGAGGACGACGTCGCCGATTTGAAGGCCAACGGGCCGCAGGTGCTCATTGGTTGCCCTGGTCGCGTGCACGACATTTTGCGCCGTCAGCCCGCGATTGGGCGCGGAATGCAGATCCTTGTGTTGGACGAAGCCGACGAAATGCTGTCGGCGGGGTTCAACGAGCAAATTTACAACATTTTTCAGCAGCTGAACACGAACGTGCAGGTGTGCTTGTTCAGCGCGACGATGCCGTCGGAGTTGCACTCGCTGTCGGACAAGTTCATGCGCGACCCGGTGCGCATCCTGGTGAAAAGCGAGATGCTGACGCTGGAGGGCATCAGCCAGTTTCACGTGGCTCTGGAGACGGACCACGACAAGTATGCAACCCTGAAGGACTTGTTCACGCGCATTTCCGTGTCGCAGTGCATCATTTACTGCAACAGCATTCGACGCGTCAGCGATTTGGCGGAGGCCATGATGAACGACGGGTTTCCCGTGTGCTGCATTCACAGCGGCATGGAAAAGGAGGTGCGCGACAAGGCGTACCAAGAGTTCCGAAGCGGGGCGCACCGCGTGCTCATTTCGTCCAACGTGACGGCGCGCGGCATTGACATTCAGCAAGTCAGCACGGTCATCAATTTCGACATGCCGCGCGACGTGCACACGTACTTGCACCGCATCGGGCGTTCCGGGCGCTGGGGTCGCAAAGGCAGCGGCGTGAATTTTGTGACGCGCCGCGATTTCCGCAAGCTGAAGGAGATTGAGTCGTATTACGGCACGTCGATTCCGGAGCTGCCCGCCAATTTCGGGCTGTTGTAAACCAACAAATTCGTTAGTTCAATCAAACTGAGTTCAAATCAAATTTAATTAAATATTTTCATTTAATTAAATCACACACATGTTATTGTTGCCTTACTTTCCGCTGGCCACCGTGTTGGTGGGCATGTTTTCAATGACTTATGTCAAATGCCATGAATTCGATTGCACGGATGTCATGCACGACATGCTGAACTGCGATGCATGCTCGTGCTATGAAGACGGCGGATTCGGATGCTTTTGCTGCACCGTGTGCCATGACCCACCAACGTGCGACGACCAGCTGTATGACGACTCCTCCGAAGCGTTTCGTCAACATTATTATTCCAAAAAGTCGTGAAACAGCTTGTCGACATACATGGGCTGTAGCTGTGGATTATACAAGTAGCAGTTGCATTTTCCATTCGCGTGATAACTGCCGTAGCGACCGCCGCCACAATTGCAGTATCCGGGTGCGGGCTCCATTGGATTCGGCGTGAACATGCACCACTCTTTTGGATATCCTTGCTCCACGCATGCCGACCAATTCTCATATCCCTCCTCCATTTTTGTCTGTTGTGTGTAATTGTACCGCGCAATGTAGTAAATCAACAGCGCAAATAGACCCCATTTCATGTAAGTTTGCATTTTTTTTATGTTAATATTATATTTTTTTAGGATTTATCATGGCTCATGTTATTAGTTTGAAGATTTGTTTGAACGCATTGGCCTTTTTGGGTTTTTTCTTCTTCGTCTTTGTGTTCGCCTTCTTTGTGCTCAACTTTATGCTTTTTGTGGGGCTCTTGCTTGGACTCTTGATTGGACTCTTGCTTGGACTCTTGCTTGGACTCTTGCTGGGGCTTTTCTTGACGCTTTTCACTACGCTTTTCTTAACGCTTTTCGCATTCGGCGATTTTTTCACAGTCAGTTTGTTATTTTTCAGATCATACGTGTGTTCAAAATACTCCATCGGCGAATACTTCAAAAACCATTCCTCATACACGGGGTCGTTGTGGTTTAGCTCCTGGTATTTCTCGGCCTTCATGGCCTTAATATCGTCCAGCGTTTCCTGCTTGCCGTAGCACGTGATTCCAAACCGCCGCAACAATCCGCTGCGTTTCAAACGATTGCGCTGCTGAATGTCATACAAGTGCTTGCACATGCACAGAATGCGCCCCGCATTGTAATACGGTTTGTCCGTGTAAATCATGGCCAAATACAGGCTCAACATGGTGTCCGTGCTGGCAATGCGCACCTGCTTTTTGCCAACTTGTATAACGTTGTAGCTGTGGCACGCAACCGGCTTGTAAATGAACGCAACTGACACTTTGCCCACCGTGATCTCGTAGTGCTCGGGCACGATTTCACCGATGCCCGAGTGTTGCGTGATGACCACGTCCTTGAAGTCGTTGTCTTCCAGCCGCTCCTTCATCTTGCGAGCGCTGGCCTCGGGGTCCACCGACAGCACGTCAAAGTGGGGTATTTGTTGAAACATGGCCTTGTCCGACCCGGGCAAATACTTTGCATAGTGCGAAATGGCGTATCCGCCGAAAAACACCAGGTCTTCGTCGATGCACACATTGCGCACCGCGCGAAACATGCGCACCTCGTCGTTCTCGTTTGTTGTGCCTGTTGTGCCATCAATTTCGTCCGCCGTGGGGCTTTCCTTGAAGTGCTTATGGTTCTTGTTGTTGTTGTTCTTATTATTATTATTGTGATTGTTCTGCCTCGGCGTTTGGAACGGCTTCATCAATTTGTCCGGCGTGCACCCCTCGGCTTTCAGCGGATGGTGCTTGTTCAACAACGCCAGCCGCTTGCTGACTTTTTCCCAGCGCGACACGTCGCCTTCTGGGCGCGACAGCTCCAAATACATGCCCATGCGCAACAGGTTCGGCGGCGCATACAGGATGCCGTCCACTTTAACTGCGTCCGCTTTAATGTTTTTGAACAGCGTGGGGTCCAGCTGCGTGATGTCCGCAATGCCCACGAAATTCACAAACACCTTGTACGTCCCGTGATGCATGCCCGACTTGGCCTCCACCTCCGAAAACCCGTTCTCGTAAAACTCGTCGGCCAGGTCCTTGGCGTGCGCCAGTGCATTGGGCGAATAAAAATCGTAATCCGGGATCTCCGTCTTTTTGTCGTAGAACTGCGCCTCCTCCGGCAAAATGTTGTTGATTGCCGTGCCGCCATAACACACCAGCTCCTGCTTCTTTATGAAACGCTCCACAATGGCAATGATGTCCTTCATTTTGGGGTCGCTCGTTTTTTTAGCGCCAATCTTGGCCTCTATGTTTTCAACCGCCTCTCGAACCAGCTCTTGCTCCAAATCATCCAACGTTTTGGTGTTGGGCCGGTTGTCTTTCATTCTTTGTGTATCACTATACACTCTTCCTAATATAAATAAATTTTGAAATTAATTTATCAGCGTGATGCGTGGATTTTGCAATCCCCCACACCATCAACGCACATTCGGCAGATTCAACGCATTTGTCATCAGCGACACGGCTGCAGTGGATGCCAGCAAAAAGAACGCCGCGCTAAACACAATCGTGCGATCAAACGCAGTCATTTCATACTTGGCCCACGGATTGAACCGCACCAGCAAAAACGCGATGATGAAATACTTCAACACCGAATTTAGCGTGTCCAAATAAGCGGGCGCCACTGTCGCAATGCCCAGCAGAGCCACTGCATACAATGCATACCAGGCATACAACAATGCATAGTAAAATTTCTTTACCCAATCCTCTTTCATTGTGTCGCGTTTAAACAATCGTAATATTATTTATTTGTAGTGTAATAGGTGCCAAAATTCATTCAAACTTTAAACCTTTAAACTTCAAACAATGAATCTGGAACTCTCCAAATTCGATATGCGCTCCATCAGCTTTAGGCCGGATGAAAACAAGGGCCCCGTCATCGTCCTCATCGGCCGCCGTGACACCGGTAAAAGTTTCCTCGTGCAGGACCTCATGTTCCACCACCAGGACATCCCCATCGGCACCGTCATCTCCGGAACCGAGGCCGGCAACGGCTTCTTCGCCGCCCACGTCCCCAAGCTCTTCATCCACGACGCTTACAACACCGCAATCATCGAAAACATCCTCAAGCGCCAAAAGGCCGTCCTCAAGCAAGTGAAAAAAGAAATTGAAACCTACAAACGCTCCAACATCGACCCCCGCACCTTTGTCGTCCTCGACGACTGTCTCTACGACAACAAATGGACCAAGGACGTCATGATGCGCCTCCTCTTCATGAACGGGCGTCATTGGAAGATCATGTTAGTCATCACAATGCAATATCCTCTCGGTATTCCGCCCAATTTGCGCACGAACATTGATTACGTGTTTATCCTGCGCGAGCCCTACATCGCCAATCGCAAACGCATCTGGGAGAATTACGCAGGCATGTTCCCCACATTTGAGAGCTTTTGTCAGGTGATGGACCAGTGCACCGAGAATTTTGAGTGCTTGGTCATCAACAACAATGCGAAATCCAACAAACTGCACGAACAAATCTTCTGGTACAAGGCGCAACAGCACGGCCCGTTCAAGTTAGGCTCTAAGGAATTCTGGGAAATCTCCAAAGATTTGCACTCGGATGATGAAGAGGAGTCGTACGACCCGAAAAACTCGGGTAAAAAGGGGCCCAAAATCAACGTAAAAAAGAGCAAATGGTGAAAAAAGTGTCCTTGCGCTAACAAAAGCGCTCCTCCAATCGGCGTAGCAAGATTTCATAAACCCCGTTTTCAAAATATAAAAGCGCATTTCATACTCCGCATAAACATTTGCTTTTACAATATCAGCTCCGCCATTAGAGGATTTTGATGGTGGAAAAAAGACAAGGCGCAAACCAAACAAAAAACGTAAACACTCAAAGAAAACACGGCGTCATTAAAGATGGATGCATTTGGCGGCCTTGGTCATGATGACCTTGCCCGGGGTTTCGGTGCACCGCACATGCTTTCTCACCAAGTAATTGACGCCCACGTTTTGCAGGTTGCGAACACCCGGCGCAGCGCGTTCTTTGACCAGCGTGGCTGCGCGTCGAATCGCGTCGGCATCAATTGTGCCCGCTTTCGCCGTGTTCACAACCACCGCGTGCGCGCTGGGGAAGTCTTTCAGATGGAACCACATGGCGTGCTGTGGCGCCTTTTTAACCAGCGCGTCATTCTCGGCCTGGTTTGCGCCTATATAAATTTTATAGTCGCCGTTGAATATCTCGGTATACATTGTTTTTCTGTTCCGAATATAAACACCTTACATTTTAAATCAATTTTTCACTGCATTACATTAATACATTGATTTAAAAATTGAATGATTTATTCATTCAACACAATATCAAACAACATCAAGACTAACAACATGAATTTCCTTCGAAGAATGTTCAACGCTCCAGCCATGAATGCAATCGCACCTACCAAATTAGGAAGGTGGCATTTGCACTATGACCCCAAAATCGTGCACTCCAAAGTCGACCAAGCCAATGAAGACCACTGCGGATGCTGTCATGTCCCACCACAAGAAAAACAAACCAGGCAACGGCAAAGACCTGATTTTCATTGATCCGAAGTACTACCGGCCCACTGAAGTGGACGTGCTGTGGGGCGACGCGTCCAAGGCGGCGCGCGTGCTGGGATGGCGCCCGCTGACCTCGTTCAAGCAACTGATTGCAGACATGGTGCAACAAGATACGCAGACGCTGCATGTGGTCATTTAACCCCTTCGGGATTTGGATTTGTTGGATTTGTTGGTGGGATGATGCGGGTTGAGTGTCCTGGTTTTGCGTCGCCGACCACCTGCCCTTTTTGGGTGTGCGGTTGCGGTTTCTGTCATCTCAACAATTGCATTATTCAATTTTTCATAGATGGCCATCACTCGTTCAAGTTCAGGAGGATCTTGGGATGTAAATTCGGGCATGTAATTTTTATAAAATTTAAGTTCATCCTCGTAATATCTTTGTTTTTTGTATTTGCTGGGCGACAAAACCTTTTCAATCTTTCCAAGCAACCCTAATAAATCGCGGTTTTCATCAACATTATGTGGGTTCAGCCATTTTTTCATGTCATTAATCAGCGAAGAAGAGTTATAACTCACTATTTGTGTGAGAGGGTTACTTTCTTCTGCAGAAGATGCGGTTCGTTTGCGTTTTGAAGGCATTGCAGATTTTGAAGGCATTGCAGATTTTAAAGGCATTGCAGATTTTGAAGGCATTGCAGATTTTGAAGGCATTGCAGATTTTAAAGGCATTGCAGATTTTGAAGGCATTGCAGATTTTGAAGGCATTGCAGATTTTAAAGGCATTGATTCTGTGCAAACAACCTCAACAGGGATGACATTCACCAAGGGGTTTCTGCATGTGGGACAATCATTCAATTTAATTGCACACGAATGGCACAATGTATCTTTCACAGCAACGCACGTGGGGCATTGTGGACCGAGCAACAATGACAGTGTACATGCCAACGGGTTTATAAACAAATATTGTTCGCCTTTATCATGGCATATCATGCACACCTCTAGTTCTCGCGTCCCAACCTGACCGTGATCCAATATAGATGAAATTCTATCCAGTATCGGATGAAGTTCCTTTAACGGTCTGTGTACCTGCTTCATATCATTGAGAATTAAAATCAAAGGTTGAAATTGATCATTTATAAAAAAATTTTGAAATTTATACATTTGTGTCGATTTGTTCATCTTAGAAACAATAGCGATCTTCGTCGTCTCTATGCGCATATTAGACAACAAAACGTTTAATGCAATAAGTCGTTGAATGCGACGTTCATCCACATCATCCACATCATTCATATCAAATATCGTTCTAAAATCATGAATAGGGGGATTAGTGAACATTTCATGAATGCAACCCAAATTCAAAATCCACGAAATGCGCGAGATCTTGGAATCGGAATACATTGGGTTGGACAAACACAATTCGCGGAAATGGATATGATCCTGATCCCGGAAGAACCAAACAATATCGGTGAATTCACTGATTATTGCATCCATTACATCCCATTTAGGTGATTGAACCGGTTTAGGTTTATTGAGACGCGTGCGATTATACATGAGATAATACAATGCAGTAGGACCAAAAAAGTTTGCTATTTGTGTAAAATGTGATTGTTTAAAAACCGTGTCAAGTTGTGGTGCGGATGGATCGGAAGTTTCAAAACCAAAACCAATACATACTTTTTTTTGCAATTCGGTCATGTATTTCTTGACATAGACATATGGTTTGCGTTTAAATTGTTCAATGACATCGTTAAACGACATTCGGAGGTTAGCTCCAATATCATGAAGGAATTGTGTAAACGTTTCAGTAAAAGATTTGCCCAATAATGACAAACATTCGTCCAACTGTTTTTTTGTTTTGCATTCTCCTACAGTTTCTAGTATTTTCAGTATAATCACATCAGTACAAACGCTGAAATATGCTTCATTGACAACGTAATGCGATCTAAACAAATTATAAACCCAACTCATTTTTGAAATTTATATATATTTATATTTATATTGTTAATTTTGATGCAATGTTGAAAAAATTGAATTAAATCATACCTTTGTTTGAATGATATACAAACAAAATCATTCAACTCAATCAAACCAATGTTGAAATCATTCTTGAACAAGAAGCACGCGCTCACCATTTTAACGGATGCGGAGTTTGAGGCGCTGCTACCGCAGCTGGCCGCCGAACTAGCGGCGCATGGTGTGCTGCGCGAAACGTATGCCGACGTGGATATACAGAAGGACTGGGCTTTGCTCTTACGCAAGAATGCAAGAAATTCAAAAACGAAAATGGCAAGAGAGGCAACAACAGCGCAACTATGCACAAACCAAATGAATGAAAAAGCTTGACAATATAAACTATTTTTTTTCAGTTGTAAAGCACTTGCAGTTCCAGCGCAATGGAGTAGTCGTTCCCGTTGGTGGGAATGACGTTGCCGAACTTGTCCAGCAGCCGGATGGTGAGCTTTTCGAGACGCACCGGCCCCAGATACTCGCGCGTCTTGAACGTCGTGTCGCCGCCCGTGTCGTTGATGACAATGAGATCATCGTTCCCGATTGGGATTCGTCCCAGCAGGTTGACACCCAAGTAGGAATCCCCCGTTTGCGCGATGATGCTGTTCGTTATGAAGTTCTTGTTGTAGTCGTCCACGTCCACGTACATGTAGTTCCAAAGCGAGTTGCTGCCATACGCGGCTTCGGCCGTCAAATACGCGTAATACGTGACGGCCGGCACGGAATTGATGGAGTTTATGACCGTGTTGGCCCAGGTGCGCTCATAGACGGGTTTCTTGAACCCCATCATCCATCCCGCCGTCTTGCTAATCGACTTGATGTTGGCATTGTAGTACTCCTTCAAGTGTTGCTGCTTCAATCGTTCAAATTCGCAGTCGTCAATGCAGTCGGCGTAATATTTGTCGTACTTGCTGATGTTGTCAAATATCACGGTATACGCCAGATTTGGGCTGTTGGTTTGATTCACCGCCGAATAAGTCTGCGACAGCGTGAGTTTTCCAGTGTAAGCATCAAACGACATCTGGAAAAACTCCATGCCATTCTGCGTGTTTTGGAACAAGTTGTTCATGATTTGCACGAATTGGGCGCTCGTGTAATTGCCGTCCGGAATGACAATTTCATTCACGTAAACCTGGGATGGGGTGTATGACCCGAAATTGATTCCTGTCATCACAACCATGAACCGGTTGGTTTTGGTGGCTTCCGAAAAGGCGTACCACATGTTCGGGATTTGCAAGGAGGCGATCTTCATGGAGACCACGTTGTCAACGGGATACGGAAGCACCCAGGAGGCATTAGTGGCGCTGCTCGTGTCGTATTTTGTGCGAAACAGCGTGTCCATGGAGAGAAGCCGTTTGATAACCCGGCGCTCAATCGGATTCAGCACGCCGGTTGGAAATTTGTAGTTGTAGGCGTTGATGACGGGGGCGATGTTTCGTTTGGCATACGCGCCGCCTTCATTGACCTCGGACTCGCGGTGGAATGCGCTGGCATTGGACGGCGGAGTGGAATAATTGATGCTGAGCGTATTTTGGTGCTGCGGCGGTTGAAGGGGTCGATACGCTGCCGGTTCTCGGTCAAATTCGGACACATCATGCGGCTGCGTTCGTTCCCCTATTTTTCTTGTGATTATCTCTCGGCATCGCGTGAAGAATTGCGTGTAATCCTGAAAATCCGCAACCTGCAGCAGTGCGTCGGCGGTTTTGGCGTCCGCTTCCGCCATGGTGCAACCATTGGGGTTAAGACTAAACAAGGCAAATATTTCAGCATGCGTGTAGTTATTTACATCCAAATCCAATTGTTGCGACATCGTGTCAATAACGCATACTATTAAACGATATTTATATTGCATGGAAATTACACATTCCATGCCATAAATTCCATGCCATAAATTCCATGCCATAATAACAAAATTCGAATTCTTAAAAGTCGGTTGCTCAGTCCACATCTTCAAAATTTGAAGTTGCGGCGGCTGAATCCGTGGGTGGATGCGTCAACGTCGAAAGACCGCGGTCCGACTGGTCCGGGTTCAGCACCACGTTCTCGGCATTGAACAGCTGGTTGCGAATGTCGTCGACATTCAGCTCGGAGCCGTCGGCGGGCTCCGGGTCCACCGCAAAATCGGTGCCGGTGGTTTGCGACACGCCCACCAACTCGCCTTGCTCGTTCAGCGTCTGCGTGAGCTTGTTGCCGCTCTTTTCTGCCAACTTCTTGTTCTCATCAATCGCCTTCTGCTTGGCTTCCTTCACGCGCTTGTCGAACTCCGACTTCGCGTGCTCCTCGTTCTTCTTCTTCTCGCTCATGAGCTGGTTCAGCGTGTCCTCCATGTACTCCACGCGCCCGGTCTTGTAAGCCTCGGGGTGGAAGGGCACCCACAGTCCCACCGGGCCCACAAACACGTCGTGATTCGGGTCCACCTCGCGCAGCATCTTGCAACGCAGCTCGGCCTCCTTCTGCGAGGGAAACACGCCGCGCACCTTAATGCCGCGCACCGAGGTCTGGAACTCGTGCTTGGTGCCGAACTCCTCGTCCAGTCGCTCCTCGTTCATGTCCAAGAACGACTTGTAGTCGTCCACAATGTCGGTTTTTGCAATGAGCTCCTTCTCCGACTCCTTGAACTGCTGGAAGTCCTCGGTCAGCTTGTCGAACTTGACGCCGTACTTGTAAGACACGAAATTAAGAAACTGCATGAACTTGTCGGTTGACTTGTGGATGTCCCAGTGCTCCACAAACTTTTGAAAAAAGAAGTGCTCGCGCTGCTGGATGATGTGCTCCGGGGAAATGAAGGACAAGCACGCGAACTTTTGACCCGCAATGGGCTTGTCCTCGTCCAGCAAGTCCACGTATTTAGGGTTTACGGTTCCGTCGGGCTGGGTTTGCAGGGTGACGCCCTTGGGCGGTTGTGATGATTGGTCGGCCATTGTTTTATGTGCAACGTGTTTAATATTTCGGATTTGATTTTAAGCCCATTTTTGAACAATTGCATTAAAATTAAAAATTCATGTTAATTCTGCATTCATGGTATTGAAAATGCAAAAACCATCAAATTGATTATTTTTTTCTTATTGAATTATATAATCAATCACAAACAAAATGATCGGCGGTGTTCTGGATTTAGGCGAGTTGGTCAAACGCGCCATTAAGTATTTGGTGGAAGGCGCGCTGGTCGCCCTTGCCGCTTACTCCATCCCCCAGCGCAAGCTGAACCTCGACGAAATCGGTCTCATTGCCCTTGTTGCCGCTGCCACCTTTAGCATTTTGGACACCTACGTTCCCACTCTGGCCGTGTCTGCCCGCAGCGGTGCCGGGTTCGGAATCGGCGCCAACCTTGTTGGCTTCCCCGGCAACGTGCTCAAGGTTTAAGCCACAAATTGATTCACTGAACTGAACGATTGAGAGAAATTGCATTATTAAAAATAATTTATATAATGCAATTTTATAAATTAAATTGCATTGTATTAAATGGATGCACCTGGAAGAGTAGAAGCATATCAGGCGTGGTTGCAAGGCAGACAAGGTGATGCGGTTGACAACAGTCGCGAGCACATAATCGATCTGGCGATGAATAACATAGTGTCAGGCATAGACAGTACTCTTTTCGAAACGGCAATCATCGAGGATTGTGAAGCAGCATCGTGGATGTCTCAAAATATTTCAAAACTTGCATCAGCCGCCGGGAGGTTCAGACAATTTTTGATTGATATACTGACTGATGAAATCAGGTATCTAACAGCTGTCACAGCAGGAACCCAACAAGATGACAAAAAAGCAAGACCTACAATTGAACGAATGAATGCAATGATTCAAATATTGAAAAATCCACAACCAGTGGCACTAGCATCAGCGGCACCAGCATCAGTGGCACCAGCACCAGTGGCACCAGCACCAGTGGCACCAGCACCAGTGGCACCAGCACAAGCACCACTCGCATCAGCGGCACCAGCACCAGTGGCACCAGCACAAGCACCAGCACCTGCATCATCGGTAGACCCACGATTGGTTCGATTGATGGAGATAGTGGAGGCACAATTTGGCACGATATCTAGTGCGGATTATATTGATGCAATGAATGCTCTTATGAGTTTGTACAAAAACCCAAAAAAACTACAAGGCGGTTTTACCCGACGAATCAAAAACTCCAAGAAGTCCAAGAAGTCCCGGAAGTCTAGGAAGTCCAGGAAGACGAAGTCTAGGAAGACGAAGTCTAGGAAACACTAAAAATAAAAATAAATATGCGCATTATATCATAATTTGTATTATACAATGCCAAAAACATACACGCAGTGCCGAGAGACCAAATGCACTCCAAATAAGGTAATGGAAAAGGAACGCGCCAACTACATGCAAACGCTGAAACGCAAGTGTTCGCTGGCAAAGAATCCATCCAATCAAGCCATTCAGGCTTACTCTACATGCGCAGCGAATCATTACAATGGGTCGCGTTTAAAACCGATGGACGCTAAACAGGCCAAGTGCTTGAAAAAGAATTGCGACCACTTGATTCGTGTGGGGGGAAAGAAGAGAAGCGCGAAGAAGCGTAGCAAATAGTTGTTGCCGATGTAATATTTAAGGGGGGGTAAGGGGGTTTAAGGGGGGACGCATGTCCCCCTTTTTCAGATGGTGGGAATAAATTCCCAGTTGAGCTCTTCGCAAATCTTCTTCCATATTTCATCCTGTTCGATGCGTTTCTCTCGGTCTTTCAGCATGGGAAAGTACGGCAGAAACTCGCGCTGGTTCAGCAGCTCGCACAGCTTATACACGGTGTAGTAATAATTCAAAAAGTTGACGCGGTCTTCCGGGCAGAACTTGGCATACGGCCCCTGAATCTCCATGAAGAGGTTGCACAGCGTTTCCTCTAGTTCGGGCGACATGACGGGCGGCTTGATGCCCAGCTTCTCCTTGATGAACGGAATGTGCTCGTAATACTTGTTGTATCCCAGCTTCTTCAAAATCTCCTTCGCCTTTTTGTCCGTGAGTTGCGTGTGCAGGTCAATTCTCTCTTTTTTAATCTGATGCTTTATGTTTTCCAGGACATCCGGTGGAATCTGCGTGGTCTCCTTGGCCTGGAACTGCGCGAGAATTTCTTTGAAGTGGTTGATGCGCTTGTAAGCGTAAAAGCACGCCTCTTTGGGCGGCTCCTTGTAAGACGGCTTCTCGTTCTCCACCAGGAAGCTCACGTGGATGGAGCAGTTGTTGCACACCATGATGCCCTCGTTGTCGACCGGAATCATTTCGCCGGCGTGGCAGTAGCGGCACACATCCGTGGCGAACACATAGTGGTTGATGTCAATGTAGGACGGGTCCAAATTGGTCAGATATCGTTGCACGTTGCTCTGGTTCATGCGCTTCAGCTCATCCTCCTTCGAAACCGACTCCACTCGAAAAAAGTCGTTCAAGATTTTGGTTTTGTTGTTTCCATTGCAAATTTGCTGCTTGTTTTCAAAGTAATCGAATATGATTTCATTGTTGTCCAGGTAATAATTTTTGCACTCTTGCTGATGCTCGCGAATGGCGGTTCGCAGTTCATTGATCCGTTCCCGCAATTCAACCGGATTGGAGGGGCTCAATAGAAGCTGCTGTTTCAAACCCCGTTTTTCTTTCATGAGTCGGGGAATGGTTTCCGTCTTCAGTTTTGCAATCTTGGCTTGATGCTCTCGATGCTTGCTGTCCAGTGTCACAATGCTCTTTTCATCTAGGACTATTTTCTTATTTGTTTTCTGTTTGAACGAGTTATTGGGGGGCGACATGCAATCAAGTTATGTGGTTGTGGTTGTGGTTGTGGTTATTTGTGATTGTGGGTTGTGCAAATGATTGATGGGGGGAATGAACGGATGCAATACAGTTTATATAATTCATGCATTTAATATATTATTTAGCGTAATGTTAATGACATATTATTTATCATTTTATAATATTTAGGAAACCGGTGGTTCCAAGTGTCAGTCAGAATGGCGACTCAAATTGCATTGTCGGAGGACGAACTGGCCAAAATGTCATTTTTTTTCAAACAATTGGAACACAAATGGTGCATAAAAAAACGTAAAAATGCATATGTTTTGAAAAAAAAAGACGGAACCAAATTAACTTACACTTCCGCATATTTAGCAAATCATTGTGCAATGAACGACAAGCCGGGTCCGGAATTGATCAAACGAACGCAACTCTTAACATTTTTGCACAACGCTCTGGAGGATGGATGGAATATTAAGAAAAAAAGGAAGCCCAGCCCATCCAGCCCATCCAGCCCATCCAGCCCATCCAGCCCATCCAGCCCATCCAGCCCATCCAGCAGTTACGTGTTTATAAAAAAACACAATGGGGAATACAAAATGTATGAAGACGACGAATATTTGACGCAGTTTATGAAACGGAACATTGGTTTGCAGTGTCAATGAATGAGCAAGTTATAAGCGCCGCGTGCATGTGATGGTGGAATGTATTAAACTGTGCAATTCAAGTTTAATTCATTTGTTTTTCCGAATTTTTTTTCTTTAGGCATATTATAACCAACAACAACAAAATGGGAGGTGGATTGATGCAACTTGTCGCCTATGGCGCTCAAGACGTTTATTTGACTGGTAATCCTCAGATTACCTTCTGGAAGGTTTCCTACAAGCGCTACACCAACTTTGCCATGGAGTCCATTGAGCAGACCTTCAACGGCCAGGCCGATTTCGGTCGCCGTGTGACCTGCACCATTTCCCGCAACGGTGATTTGGCCTACCGCACTTACCTTCAGGTTACTCTCCCCGAGATCAACCAGCAGATGAAGGGCTCCGCCCAGGACGGCGTGTACGCCCGTTGGCTTGACTTCCCCGGTGAGCAGATCGTCTCTCAGGTTGAGGTCGAGATCGGTGGCCAGCGCATTGACCGCCAGTACGGTGATTGGATGCACATCTGGAACCAGCTTACCTTGACTGTTGACCAGCGCCCCGGCTACTTTGCCATGGTTGGAAACACCACCCAGTTGACTTACATCACCGACCCCTCTTTTAACGATGTTGACGGTCCTTGCCAGGCCACCGCCCCTCGCCAGGTGTGCGCTCCCCGCAATGCCCTCCCCGAGACCACCCTCTATGTTCCCTTCCAGTTCTGGTACTGCCGCAACCCCGGTCTTGCCCTCCCCCTCATCGCCCTTCAGTACCACGAGGTCAAGATCAACCTTGATATCCGCCCCATTGACGAGTGCTTGTGGGCCGTCGGTTCTCTGAACTGCCAGCCTGCTTCCTCCGGTGGCAAGGTTGTCACTGCCTACAACCAGTCCCTCGTCGCTGCCTCTCTCTACGTTGACTACGTCTTCTTGGACACCGATGAGCGCAGGCGCATGGCCCAGAACCCCCACGAGTACCTCATCGAGCAGCTCCAGTTCACTGGTGATGAGTCCGTCGGTTCCTCTTCCAACAAGATCAAGCTCAACTTCAACCACCCCGTTAAGGAGCTCATCTGGATCGTCCAGCCCGACAGCAACGTCGACTACTGCTCTTCCTTCGAGTGCAGCCAGCTCCTCTACGGTCTTCTCGGTGCCCAGCCCTTCAACTACACCGACGCCGTTGATGCCCTTCCCAACGCCATCCACGCCTTCGGCGGCAAGGAAGCCACTGCTTTGACTTCCAGCTCCTTCATCAACAACAACATGTTCAACGATGCTGGTGCGGTTGACACTTCCGGCCCCGGCTGGTGGAACGGCCCCATTGACGCCAATGGCGTGCCCATCGGCGCCAGCCAAAACTGGTACTCTGCCGTCAACTTTGCTGGCCCTTCGGGACCAAATGGTCTTCAAACATTCCCTTATGGTCCCAACGGCGCAGCAATGCCCGCCGGCTACGAGGTCAACTCCGGTGTTTCTGATGCCGGCGCCTTCGTCCTCGCCGAGACCGCCCTCATCCTGCACTGCTGGGGCAACAACCCCGTTGTCACCGCCAAGCTCCAGCTTAACGGCCAGGACCGCTTCTCTGAGCGTGAAGGCTCCTACTTCGACACCGTGCAGCCCTACCAGCACCACACCGCCACCCCCAACACCGGCATCAACGTGTACTCCTTCGCCCTGCGCCCCGAGGAGCACCAGCCCAGCGGCACGTGCAACTTCTCCCGCATTGACAACGCCACTCTCCAGCTTGTTCTCTCCAACGCCACTGTTGAGGGTGTCAAGACTGCCAAGGTTCGTGTCTATGCCACTAACTACAACGTTCTCCGTGTCATGAGCGGCATGGGTGGTCTCGCCTACTCCAACTAAACGCATTATGCTCACAATTTTTCATGTTATTTATTTGATAATATGAACAACAACCAATAGGGGTGTCAAGGTCGTTGACCACACCCTTTTTAATTATGAACAAAGGTAGTCCATAAAATGTCAACCCTTTGCACCCCACCATTGGTGCTGTCAACACCTGTTGACGGCACGAAAACATTACAAATGGTGGTGTAGATACTATGGACATCGCGAAAATAATCCATTTATTATAAAATTCAAAAATAATATAAAGGTGATGTAATACGTGATATTACATCACACACAATGCAATACAATGGACACATTTTCAAAGAAGCCGGAAGCAAATTAAAATGCATTTGAATGCGCATTTAGTAAAGGTGCGTTCAGAATGAATGACTGACAATGCCAATGCCAATGCCAATGATTTTATTTAGCAAAAATAAAAAAATATAATATTGTTCATATTTATATCCATAATTGCATTCATATTTACACCAACATGGAGTTGAGAATTGAGATTAAGAATGATAGACAACGAAAGGCATTTGATGCATTGATGGAACAGTTAGGTCCTGCAATTGACGAGGTTAAAAGTCTAACGCGAGACGTGCGTGATGTCAATGGAAGAGTCTCTGGTTTTCACAAAGATTTATCGGAAGGAAAAGTGCGTCCTCCGCATTTGCAACAACGATTTCTGGAAAAAAAAGGAGGCATGCATAAAAGAGTTCCCGCTACCAAGGAGGCACGCGCCGCACTTGCTGCAAGTCTTCGGGTACAACTCAGTCCGCCGGGAAGTCCGCGAGGAGCAGCAGCTCGTCCGCGTCCGGTCAGTCCGGGCAGAGGAGCAGCAGCTATCGATTCCATTTCGCGTAGTCAGGCACAGATAATCTCCGATATCATGGCAGCCGGACCCCCCATTCGACCGGGCATGGAGAATGCGGCTGCTGCGCTCATGGCGCGCGATGATCGGGTTCGTATGGCACAAGGATTGCCTGACCCTGCCCCTGCTGCTGGTGCTCTTGCCGGCGAGGTTCCTTGTCATTTGAATCCGGTTTTGAGCTTTGCGATTGATGCTGTCATCGTTTTGGCAACATGTGCTGGAAGTTTTTACCTAATGGATGTGGGAACAAGTGTCCTGTCGAGTTTTTTTGACGCATTTAATTTTCAAGCGGCAGCGCGGGAGATATTGATGGCATTATACACTTCAATAAAAGCTGCTGGCACCCTTGTTGGGAATGCGGCTGGTGTAATAACTCCCATAGCCGGAGGTATTGTGAGTGAATTCGTGGGTGTTGCGACGTCAGCATCACACACTGTTCATAAAACATGGAAATTGGCGGCATTGGCTGCATGGTATAGATACATCACATTGGGAAATAGTGTTTCAGACGATTTAAATCAGTTCGTGGTGCAACCAGTTGTCGGCGCAGCCACCACTGTTGGCGGGTTGGCTCGTGGAGTGCGAACTCGTGCTCAGGCCGCGAGAGATGCAGTGGTAGCACGATATGCAGCCGAGGTTCAAGCACTGCCTAATCCAGTTCCGCTAACACAATCCATAACCCAAGCCGCTGCAACCGTGCAGACGCATAGAGAAAATTTAAAACGCAACCTGTGTTTGTTAATTGATAGAGTTGTGAATTCAAGGGCAGTGATAAAAGCTGGCGAAGCAAAAGCAGCAGTCGACAGAGTTCTTGCGGATCCGGAGTTTGATTTGCCTGCAGTAATGGGTAGAAGTGGTGGAAAGCACCGAAAGAGAACCATGCACAAGAGAAGCAAGAAGCATCACAAGAAGTCTCGCAAACACAGGAGTTAATTGTGCATTTGGGTTCCAATTTATTTTTATTTTTATTGAATCATTTAAATACTTGAATTATTTAAATCATTCGGTTGAACCAACCGAATCTGTTTAGACAGAAGACACCAAATTTTCAATTTCTATTCTTTTGAATATGTTTTTGTCAATCTTGTTTTTCAGTTCGGTTTGTTCGCTGATTTTTGCGCGCGTGATTTTCAATTTTGATAATTTTTCGCAGTTCAATTGTTCGCAAAGGGCGATGACGAATCCAATCGCAAGAGTCGCACCAGTGTTCATTATTGTTATTTCGATGTTGTTGGGTGATGTAGCCATCCAGTCATTGATGAACTTTATGATGAGCCCGCAGTCGGGTGTAATCGTTTGGCGAGGTTGGATGACGATGCTGTTCAGGTCGTGTCTGAGCTGTGACTTTAACACGTGCAATATATCTCTCAAATATTGTGCATTGTAACACAGCGGAACATCTGAGTCGCCCACCATTGCGTCATACAATGGCGAATATTGTTCCGGTTGATTTGGACTGATTTGATTTCCATTCGGAATAAACTTCACCATTCTACAATTGAAGTTGTGCAAGTAACATTCCCTTGAGGGGTGAATAAACCGAGGCATGCACACTGCTTCCCTGCATTTGAACAATTGTTGAACTTGTTGTTCCAGAACGGCCAACCGTTGTTTTGTTTCGCGCAATTCATTCCTCAATTCATCAACGGCATGGTCGTCTTCAATGAGTGGTGGAGCGCTAGGATGAGGGACGGCCACACGACTACAGTCAAACTCAAACACTATTTTCCCATTTTCAAGTTTCATTCTTCCGTTGCACCCAGTTTGAATCTGCGATAATAAATGGTGTGTCATTGCTGTTTTGCGCACATGTGCATGGGTGGGTTGTCATTTTATAAATCAATTTTTGCGAATTATTTGAATTTTTTTTTTCATGACAATTTGATTACACGAGTTCCTTCTTTTTGTTCGGAGGACGAAGATGAGGAAGATGAGGAAGATGATGACTGGTCCGATTTGACTTCGGGTGCAACATCCAGCATTGAAGAAGCTGCAGATTCGGTAGCAGGATGCAACTGCTCTTCAATTAATTCAGCAGCATTGGTGCCAGTTGCACTTGTTGGTGGGATAATCGGAGACACTGCTTGTTGCATCGACGGCATCATCATCATTGGTTGCGAGTGTGGCACCATCATCATGGGTTGTTGGCCCATCATGACCATGGGTTGTTGGCCCATCATGACCATGGGTTGCTGTTGTTGGCCCATCATCATCGGTTGTTGGCCCATCATCATCGGTTGTTGCATTTGCCTAGGCGAAGCGGGCTCAAGCGAAGCGGGCTCAAGCGAAGCGGGCTCATACATTGACGTGTATTCCGGCGACAGGTTTGTAAACGATAATTCCGACATGGGGATGGCATCTGCATCTTTTTGGGCTTGTTCGTCGCGAATGTCCTGCACTGCCAGCGCAAAGTTGTTGGCATACGGCATTTGTTTCAGCAAGTCGATGACAGCCTCTGCCTTGATTGGCACGCCGTCATTGTAATACAGCATTTGCGCATTCCAGCCCTCGGGATGTTCCGTCGGGTATTTGCCCCCGTGCTGTTGGACCGACCACATCTGCGTGGGCGCACCACGTTCGTCGCGCAGCAACGACTGGTAAATCTCTCCGCCGTTTGCCTCGAAATTCACAAAGTGCCATCCCATCGACTCGGCCTTTTCTGCGCCCGGTTCTTCTGATTCCCCCTCTTTGGTGGGGCGCAAGGCGGGACGGTTGTCGGCTTTGGGCGACACGGGCACGGTCGGCATTTTATTGCCAATCACCGCCTTGTTTTCGCGAATGAGGTTCGCCGGTCCGCCCAGTGTCAGCATGGTCGTGGAAAATGACATGGACGCGATTTGGTCAATGTTGTCCTCCGTCAGCACGCGCATCTGCACGTTCATGGCCTGCAGTTCCTGCATGAGCAGCTTGAACGCGTACGGCACGCGCACCACGCTGAAGCTGCGTCCGAATCGAGTCAGCTTCTCGATGTTGAGTGCCTGGTTGTCCGCCGACGTCAGCGTGTCGGCAAACTGAATGGGGCCGTCCGCAATCGGGCTCATGAAGAGGTTTTGCGCGGGGTTGTAAATGGCAATCATGCCCGATTGGTTGCACACCGCCATGTAATACTCGTCGCCGCGTTCCAGCATGGACTGCCGCAAGAAGTACGCCGCCCCGTGCGCAATGACGCCGTCGCGCTCCATTTCACCGATGCGCAAGCCGCCGTCATTTGCACGCCCCTGCACCGTCTGCCGCGTCAACACAGTGCGCGGACCGCGCGTGCGGTAGTTGATCTTGTCCTTCACCATGTGCTTGAGACGCATGTAGTACGTGGGCCCCATGAAAATCTGGCTCTCCATGCGCTCGCCCGTCGTGCCGTTGTACAACAGTTGCGTGCCGCTGTTGTGGTAGCCCAGCTCCGTCAGCATTTTGCCGAACACTTGGTGTTTTGAGCCGTGGTTCACAAACGCGGTGCAGTCGCCGAACCCCCCCTGCAGCACGCACGCCTTGCCCATGAGCGTCTCCACCAGCTGCCCGATGGTCATGCGCGTGGGCAGCGCGTGCGGGTTTATAATCAAGTCCGGGCGTGTGCCGTCTTCCGCAAACGGCATGTCCTCTTCCGGTATAATGAGCCCCACCGTCCCCTTTTGTCCGGCGCGCGAGCAGAACTTGTCGCCGATGCCCGGCATGCGCTCCTCGCGGATGCGCACCTTTGCCAGCCGCTTGCCCGACGCCTCGTCCGTGATGAACGTGCGGTCCACGACGCCCAGCTGCCCCTTCTTCGGGAACACGCTGGCGTCCTCCATCTGGGGTTCGTCTGTGTTTGCAAGCCACTGCTCCGTCACGCGACCGATGACCGCCTTCTTGTCGTCCATTTCCGTGTTTTCTTTGATCAAGCCGAAGCGGTCCAATTCACTGTAATCGCCACCCGGTTTCAGGCCGCGCACGGCGGGTTGCGCTTGCACGTTGCAAATGCGCTTGTCATACGTGCGCTCCTCCTCTTCGCGCGTCTCGTACATGTTGTAATACGTCGTGCGAAACAAGCCGCGCTTCAGAGACCCCTCGTTAAACAGGATGGAGTCCTCCACGTTGTAGCCATTATACGACATGATGGCCACGATCGCGTTCTCGCCGTAGGGATGCTGCTCATTGTTAATGTATTTCATGTAGCGGCTTTTGACGAGCGGCACTTGGCCGTAGTTTAAAACCACGCCCATTTTGTCAATGCGCGAGTTGTAATTGGAGGAATACAGCGACACCGCTTGCTTGCCCTGGCCGCACGAGAAGTTGTTGCGCGAGGACGGGTTGTTTTCCGGGAACACGATTTGGTTGCCCATGACGCCGAAAATGAGCGACGGATGGATTTCCACGTGCGTGGTCTTGCCCGGCACCACGTCGCGCGGGAACATGGCAATGAACGCGCTTTCCGACTCGTTCGTGTCGATGTACTCGACGATGGCCCGGCTCTCAGCGAGCGCGGCAAAATCGGTCGCCCCGGCATACAGTTCGCCAATGCGATACACGCGGCAGGGGTCCAATGCGGGCACGCTCTTTGCAGCGAATCCGGTGGTCAGCTGCGACCACGTGTAGTTGCCGCTCTTGATGGTTTCAATGGCTTCGCGATTGGCGTAGCTGGGGCGGCGTTTTTCGTCGTCGTAGTAGAACACCGGGCGGCACAGGCGTCCGCCGTCCGTGAAGAACTGCAGTTCGTTGTGTGCAATGTCCCAGCGCCCGCTCGTGTAAATCGGGATCAGCGCATTGCGCCGATACAAAAGAAAGACCCGCATGATTTCGCGCGGATTGTTGAGCGCGCCCACCCAGACCCCGTTGACAAACACTTTGGTCAGCTGATGCAAATACCGCGGGCTGCACTCTTCCAACAATTTCATGCCGGCAACTTCGCGCAGCCACTGAACCATTGGCAACGCGGAGCAGGGTTGCGTGATGTATGCCGAAATCGCGAGATGCTTTTGCAGGCCGATGTTGGCGCCATCCGGGCTGTCGGCCGGGTCAATGATGCCCCACTGCGACCCGTGCAGTTGGCGCGGAGTTGCCACTTTGGCGCTTGCGTCCATGGGCAGGTTCATTTTGCGCAGGTGCGATATAAACGAGTTGTAAGACAGGCGGTTCAAGTCCTGCACGATGCCCTCCACATCGGTGCCGTCCGTCGCGCCGATGGTTCCCTTGTACAGCTTGGACTTGTCCTCGGTTTGCACGGTTGCCGCCCACTTGCCCTTGAACGACTTCTTGAATCCCGCTTCAATGATGCGCTCGCCGAAAATCTCGTTGTAATTGTCCGCGGTAATGACCTGCATGATCTGCGTGCCGACGAATTCGTTGCGGTCGCGCCCGTACTTGATTTTCTTGTCCAGCTTGAGTCGCACGTTGTCCACGTGCGCGGTGTAGTACGTGCGGAACAGGTTGAACATGAGGGCGCCCGGCACCTCCACGCGCTTGAACTTGAAGCTGTCGCGGTCGGTGGGTCGTTCCGCATTGGATGCAACCAGGAGCATTTTATAGACCATGTACCCCAGAAAGAACGCCTTGGCGCCGAAATTCAGTTCGCCAATTTGCGGCATGAAGTAATTCATGAGAATGTTCTGCACTTGCGCAACCGTTTTCTCCTTGGTCATCGTGGCAATGAACTTGAGGGCGGCGGCTTGCGTGAAGATTTCGGACGCGTCGTGCACGGACGGAATGAACAGGTCCACCATGGAAACGTTGGCTTCCAGATTCAGCAAACAGCGCTCCACGATGTCGCGGTCGCTGATGATGCCGAGTGCGCGCATGACGATGAAGAGGGGGACCGGTTTGCGCACGTTGGGAATGTCCACGACGATTTGCTTATTGGAGTATTTGGCATCAGGCGCAACCATCTTGACCGCCATTTTGCGCTCGGGTTTGGAGGGGTCCTCCGACACGGTGCGCACTTCGGCGCTGAAACTGTAGACCGCGTCGGGGTCGTCCGCATTGGACCGCACGTAAATCATGTTGTCGGCGAACTTTTCTTGCGACACGATGCACTTCTCTTTGCCGTCCACGATGAAGTAGCCGCCGTAGTCGTTGCGGCACTCGCCCGCATAGAACCGGGCTTCCGGCGTCATGCCGTGCAAGATGCAGGCGTTGGATTGCAGCATGATGGGGAACCGTCCCAGGCTGAGCTGCTTTAATTCTAAGCGCTCGTTCAGCTGCGTCTTCTGAACGGGGTCATACACGCGATAAACCACGTCGACGTCGCAGTGGATGGTCATGCCGTACGTCATGTTGCGCAGGCGCGCCTCGTTGGGATACATGAAGTGCGCGCTTCTTTTTTCTTTTTGTCCCGAGTCGTCGTCGGCCGTGGCCGTGGACGCAACGTCGTCGTAAATGATGGGCTTGCTAAATGAAATGCGGTTGCCTTCGACGCCGCCCAGATAAATTTCAATCACGGAGTTGTATTTGCCGGTTTCCTTATTCTCGTCCTTCTCCAGAATGATGGGGTTGCGATCCTTCATGATGCGCGCAATTCCGTTGCTTAAAAAGTCGTTGTATGACTCCAGGTGATGCCGCACCAGCACATTGGGGTTGTCCTTAAAATAGTGGTCAATGACGTTCCACGAAAGCGTTTCCTCTGCGTTCTTCAGTGCATCGGCAATGAGCTCGTTTTCGTCTGCATTGCGGGATGGGCGTTTTCTCTGTGGTTCTTGTGCGGACATTGGTTGTGCTGGTTGTTCCTTTTGTGCCATTATTTATTTACTATTGTATCGTTTATCTAATATTTATGTTTATTATTTGTTCAATTGAATAAACATAAATTCATTGCATTCATGTTGGCGCACGTGCATTGCCACATCACTGGTAAGCGGAATGCATGGGTGGGCCGGGCGGGAACATGGGTTCATACACTGGAAAGCTGCGTTGGTTTGCCAGGACCGGGCGCTCGATTGGCAACATTTTTTGGACCCGTCCTTGCTGCGTCATGCGCGACGACGCGAGCATCATGAGCCCGATGAGCACGAAAAACAGCACGAGCGGGAACACGACTAGGAACCAGGAAATGGAGGCGTAGCCGGTGCGACACATCAAGTTTAGAATCCAGGTCCAAAACAGGATGTACAGCGCTTCGCTAAATATGACCGCAGATGTGCTGGGCACGTAGCATGAAAAATCCCCCATGCAATACATGTTGTTTAGGCCCATGTTTTGATACGCGATTGCGATGAGCGCGACAACGGAAATGGCTAAATACACCATGGCCGGTTTGCACAAGTGGCGAAAATCGCCGGAGATGCGACGAAACAGCGACATTGAATTGTTATTTTAATTATTTTGTGTGTATAATATATTGCAACATTTTATTGTGGTGAAAAAGTTGTCATCATGTCAACACAGATGAATGGTGGTATGAAGATGATTTCAGTGGATGGAACACGTGTTCTTGAGAGAAATTACGAGGAAACGTGTAAATTGTTGCTAGAAGCATTGAAAACACCCGATAAAGTAGAGATAGTTTCAACTGGGTCTGCTTATAGTTTGATTGTTCGAGTATCACTTCGCGACGGTTTATTTCGAGACGATCTTGTTGGCGAGGATGACGCATTGATGCACAGAGATGAACGCGGGTTGCCCACCACTGGAAAACCGATTAGAGAGGTTATATTGAAATTCGTTCTTGTGTCATCTCCGATTTCGCGATACGAATATGACTCGGGCAAGCCTCACAAAAGCACAATGCTTGTAAAGGATGTTATCGATGAATATAAACAACAACGCGATGCATTCGATGCAACAAAACTTCATGTTCCATTGTGCCCCGATGTCGTCGCATTGATTTCATTTTCAACCCAAGCGGAATTCGACAAAATATTTTTCACAAAACCAACAAGAAACAAGCACTATGCTAGTTGTCGTGTGTTCAATAAACTGCGCACCTATTTTAGTATGCAGTGTAAACCACAAGTTGCGATGATTGTCATGGAATCAATTCCCGAAACATATGTTCCCCTTAAAACAATATTCAAAACAACTGGAATTTCTCCCGAATTGATTGCGCAAATTTGCGCCATGTATGTTGTTCTCTTTCACACGTGCCCAATGATTGCATTGGATGCGCATCGGTCAAATTGGTTGGTCGATATGGCGAAACCAATGCCACTCCGTGTCAAGTTAATAGATTTTGGCATATGTTTGAACCCGTTTGAGGATGTTGTGATAAATAAAATAGTTGACACCTATTTCAAAACACATCCGACTGAGCTGCCAGCATATTTGACGTTAATGGGTGCAAACCCCGATGATTCGCCTTCTGTTGTGATGAATGAGGCAATCAAGTCAGCGACTGTTCCTGATGCACCAATGAATTCATGGATTCACAAAATATTGGTGATATCCATGCTGATTGATGGATTTTTTGCCATAAATCATTCGCCGAAGCATGACCCATCAAAACCCGTTCATATAAAATCAATCAAAAAAACATGTCAAATGAAACATGTGTTCAACGCGGTTTACAACGATGCATGCGAGTCCATGAGCAACATCCTGCACACGATGAGGTTGGACTTGCCAACATATTTGGGATCACAACCCCCCGAGACAGCCGGACGCATAAATGAAATGTTGTCTCACATGGCATCATATATGGCGACATATTATGGATTGGAGGCACGACAAAGCATGGATCCAGGCATGAAGATGGATCCAGGCATGGACTTAGGCATGGACTTAGGCATGGACTTAGGCATGGACTTAGGCATGGACTTAGGCATGGACTTAGGCATGGACTTAGGCATGGACTTAGGCATGGACTTAGGCATGGACTTAGGCATGGACTTAGGCATAGGCGCATTGCCTCGTTATGGTGGTAAAAAAATGAGGAAACGAACTTCGAGTAAAAAGAAAAGGTCTAGGAGGAAGTCAATCAAATCAAGAAAAAACAAAATGCACCGCAAATGACATTGTTAGCGCCGTCTTGGCATGCCAATTCGTTGCGGTTGTTGTTGCGGTTGTTGTTGCGGTTGATGTGCTTGTTGCGGTTGATGTGCTTGTTGCGGTGGTTGCAATTGTTTGGGCGGATGGATGAGTCCCATTTGCGGCCCGAGAGAAATGCGGTTCGTTCCATTGTTTTTGACAATGTCGTATTCATCAAACTTCAATTCATTTGGATTTTGAAGTGTCTCAAATGACGTCACGTTGATGTATTCATCCTTGAAGTGATACTGCAAATTCCGAATGGTGTGATACGAATCCTGGCATGTGCGATACATGGCCGCGGCGGTCTCTTTCTTGCTGATCATTTTGATAAGTCCGTCCACAAACTGCAGCATGGACCGGTGCCCACTGGGAAAAAAGTTGGTCCGGTCAATGTACAGTCGCGAATCAATGACGCGCTGGTTGAAGCAGTTGTCCTCGCTGCCCCATGCCCAGAAATTCGGATATCCGCCCGTGCGTTCAAAGTCCCCCGCCTTGATGGAAACAATGCCCCCTAAAGTGAACGTGTATCCGAAAAAGTGCTTCACGATGCCGGGACGCGTGTCATACTTCAGCAGTCCCTTGGTGTACGGCAAATTGTCCACATCATGAAACACGAGCGTGATGTTTTTGTATTCATTGGGATACATGGCGCGGATGGCCAAGAATCCGATATTTTTCATGGCACCGCGATTGAACGGGCGGTTGTCACACTGATGCACGAAATAAATGCGGTATTTCTCGGGAGGCATGTCTTCTAATAGAAATTTCATATACAACGTGAAAAACATTTTGTGCTCTTCGCGATTGCGGTATGGAACAATGAAAACAATTTCTGGAACGTTTGTCGCGCTTGCATTCGTTGTTTCTTCCGACAGGGGGGACGACAGGGGGGACAGGGGGGGTCCTGCTTCTTCCTGCACCGATTTTTTTGTCGTCAAGATGAATTTAGCCGTGTTTGGGATTGAGTTGTTGGATTGCATTATTGCGTTGCGCTTAAATTGCGTCCGCACATTTTTTTCAAGATGCAACCGAATACTTTTGCAGTATGGTTGACGGAATCAATTGTGTTTTTATGGATTCCAGCTTTTTGAAGCACTTGTTGATCGTCACCTCGCTGATTTGGCTGATGCGATTCACGTCTTTTTTGGTGATGTTCAAGTTGCACATTTGCGCGACAAAGTATATGATGCCGGCGGCAATGGCGTGCGGCGTGTTTTCAGGGATTAAGTTGTTTTGATCAATGCGCATGGCCACAAACATGCACAGCTTGGTTAGTTCGGTGTTCATATTGAGCGGACTGCAGTATCGCTCAATGAATGCCCATGGCTTTGTTTTCTCGAAGCTCGTCTTCTCTGAATTGGCCAAGTCGTGCTCAAGTTCATTGATGATGGCCAGCGCATTTTTGCACCCCTTTGTTGCACTTTTATTATCCAGATGAAAGATGCTGGCGATTTCTTTTGGGGTGCGCGGGCATCCGTGCGTGCGGCACGAAATGTAAATCGACGCCGAAATGATTCCGTCCCGGTTCTCGCCTCGGAATGTTTTGTGCTCCGAAATTTTCTTGTGGTATCGAAGCGCGCAGTCAATGATCATTTTCGGAATGCCGGCATTGGATGCCGTGTTTTTGATGCGTTCAAATTCATCGTACAACGATTTTTCGGCATAGGGCATCGATTGCCACTCCGTGTATCGTCGAATCTTTCGCATTTCATAACTGGAAACCCCCTCGCACAGCACTTTGCACCCATAGGAGGACTGCTCCAACAATGGATTCACCGGCATGCCGCACCGCGTGGGGTCCGTCATTTGATTGTCGTCGGCACCGTAAAAGCGCCACTCCGCCGACTGGTCCAGCACGTCCTTGTAAATGATGCTGCACCCGGGGTTTGTGCACGTGGCAAACCCGTCCTCCGTGATGACAATGTTGGAACTGCACACGTCGCATCGTTCGCGATTTGCAGACGGATTGTACACGCACTCTACGCTCGATTCGCGCTCTTCTGAACGGAATGATTCCAGCCGTTTCCACAAGTCGCCTTTTTTCAACACGGCGGAACGGTTCTTGAGAGTTTTGCCGCTGTTGCCGCTGCCGCTACCAGTGTTCAACATTTGCTCCGCGAATTGATGGATGTGTCTAACTATTGTTTGTGGCGACGTGTTTAATTCAATTTTTCGAATATATGTAAACCATTGCACAATCACAATGGTTATTTAGAGGGGTGCAACCTTTTGCATGTTTATTTGTTTAATTATGATGTATGATGCACAATGACATAAATAAAAAAATCATTATAAACTATGCATATCAAAAAATGATTTCTGATTTTTCAAACTTGATTCAGAATGGCCCAACGGATGTTGCGGGATTTGAACGAGAAATTAGCAAACAAATTGCATCCATGTCGCAAATGGTCGACAGTTTGCATGACATTGAAGAGCTCATTGTGGCGGCATTGAAGCGTCGTTGCAATGATCGCAGGACCGTCATGCACGCTCATTTGCGATTGAAAAATGGCGCAAAATCGGGAGCGTGCGCAATGACGTGGAACGAAGTGGCCGATCTAGCGGAAACGGTTGCACCCAAAGGCGCGGCCAATGCAATATTCCATCGACTTGCGAATTTTTACATGCGCATTGCGAGTCTTCAAAATCGCATTGAACATGTTCGCCAGTGTTCTCCGGTTGTGAAGCCAAATGAAATGGAAGGCATGCATGACAGCACATCAAATCATCGATTGCTCGCGTCGTATGCAAAAAATGAAGCAACCCTGCGCGAGAAACACCATCAAAATCAACGTGATTTGGATCGAGTCATGCAAATCCTGTTTTTGGACTCGGAAATTCATCCCGAATTGACGCAGGAGGATTTGCCTGCGCTGGAAGCACAAGTTGAGCACATTGCCGAACGCGGCTGCACGGTGCAGGAGTTGCGGCGGTTGAAAATCATGGAAGCGCTGCTGGAAGAAGAACGATTCAATGACTTGATGAAACAATTGGCTGCATTGACAAAATGAACCATGATCCATGTGTTACATGCGATCTTCGATTTTTTTGAAGAGGTCATGATTGTACACCAGGTTTCCGGTGGGCTTGTATGATGTGATGGGTTTGAAATCCCCCGCCGGCTTTTTTGCGGCGGCGCTCGTGGCGGCAGCAGCACCTTTCTTGTTGTACATCATCATGTTCAAATCCGAACCCGGGGTGCCGTCGCTAACAGCCGATTCCCCGGTTTCCGCATCGGTCTCGGACACATAATTGCCGAATTTGTCGATGATGGTTCCCGTCTTCTTCTTGATTTCGGTGCGCACGTAGTTCGGAACATAGTGTTTCCACGAAATAAACAGCAGGTTCGGGTGCGTGTATCGCACTATAAAATCGTTTTCTTCCAGCTTGCTTATCATGTAGGTTATGCACGCGTTTTTGTCGTAGTTTGGAACTCCAATCAACACTTCCGGCACTAGGAACCAGCAAAACTGCTGGCTGTTTTTCTGGCGGGCAGCCACTTTTATTTTTTCATGCACCCGAGTCAATATGCGGTTGAACGTGTAGAGCTTCGCTAAATCTTCCTGTTTTTTCTGGTCATACAATTCATCCAAGTTCAGCTTTTCAACGCTTTCGCGGTTTTCTTCGTTCCTGCTTGAAAATATGTTGTCCATCGTTGTTTCTATTGTTCTTGTGTTGTTATTGTTCTATTGTAGATATTTTAGATATTTAATAATTCAAACTGAACTCAAATCGGAAATGGTAATATGAATATGAATAGACCTTGATGCAATATTAAACACAAATTGCAACAATGATAATAAATCACGCACCACGCTCGAAATGGTCATCAAACACATTGTCATTTGTGGCGGAGGCCCCACCGGATTTCTCTCGTATGGTGCGGCCAAACACTTGGCACAGCACGGATTCTGGTCGCACGACAACATTGAAACCATTTACGGCACGTCGATTGGGTCTTTGATCGGGGCAATGCTCTGCTTGAAGCACGAATGGGACACGCTCGACGACTACATCATCAAGCGCCCCTGGGAGAAGGTCATTGTCGGTTCTTTGGAAATGTTTGAATTGTTCTCGCAAAAGGGCATGGCCAAGATGAAGCTGTTGGATGACATCATGCAGCCACTGCTGGAGTCCAAGGATTTAACGATCCACACAACGCTTCGCGAATTCTATGAATATTCGCGCATTTCTCTCAATGTCTTCACGGTCGATTTGAATAAGTTCGAGAAGGTGCACCTGTCGCACACGACGCACCCCGACCTGCCGCTCATGGACGCCATCAAAATGAGTTGCTCCATGCCGGTGCTGTTTCAACCCATTGTTCGCGACGGGTGCTGCTACGTTGACGGCGGCATCATGGTGAACTACCCCTTGCGCGAATGTTTAGAAACCGTCATGTGCCCCGCCAGCGAAGTACTCGGATTGCGCAACGTGTGGAACAACCCCAACGAAGGTATTGGAACCCATTCAACCATCGTGGAATACTTGCGCTTCATCAATTTGCAGCTCATTCGCTTGGTGAATAAAACCATGGCACACGACAGTGCGGGGATGCAGCACGGAGTGCACGAAGTGGTCTGCAACGTCAAGCCGGACATCACCCCCGCCGAGTGGCTGTCCATCATGTCGGACGCCGATCAACGTTTAGCATGGATCAATGATGGCATCGCGTGCGGGAAAGAATTCCTCGACAGAACGACCTTGCTGAACCCGGATCCAACCCAAACGGAGAAAGAAGAGAGAAATTCGTCCGAAACCCAATGAAACTTCATGAAATGAGTGGGGGGGGGGCACCGTTCGTTTCATATTAATGTTTTAATTTCTCTCCATTTATTTATACAACAAGACAACTTGCATCGACCAACAAATGGAACGCATCAAAACGGGGGCCGAATGGTTGATGAACAACAAAAAAGTGATTGGATATGCATTCATCGCGCTGTTTTTCGCAGTGCTTGCGCAGCAATTGTACAATCGATACGTTAAGTCCAGCAGCAATGCATCGTATTACGAGGGGTATTCAAATGCGCCCAATTCTGGCACCGCCGAACTGCCAGTTGCAACCATTCGGATGTTCAAAGTGGATTGGTGCCCGCACTGCAAAAAGGCAGCCCCCGAATTTCAAAAAGTGCAGGACAATTACAATGGCAAGATTGTGAATGGCCATAAATTGAATTTTGTGGTGGTGGACGGAGAGGACAAGGCCAACGAATCGCTGGTGAATCAATTCAACGTGCAAGGCTATCCCACCATTGTGCTAACAAAAGAAGACGGCAAGCCCATTGAGTACGATGCCAAAGTGGATCAGCCCACCCTTGAAAAGTTCATCAACACGATGATTTAACCTTCTTGACCTTTTTTGGGATCCGCGTTTGAACCCACGTGATCGTCCGCATCAACAACGCCATTGGACTCAACGGCTTCATCGATGTCATCATTCGAAAACCAATTCATGTGGTGCAACAGTTTGTATATTGCATGACTCACAAGAGCAACTGAACCATAACTATTCATGATGTATATGTGAACCAACGTTTTTATTTCTTATTTTTATTATATACATTGTATGTAATAAAACACGCGAATGAAACACACCAGAACCAGATCCAGAGGAAAGGTTAAGGCCAAGCCAGTGTTTTCGGATAAAGATTTCGTATCTGGCGACGGGTTTTTGACCACGGTCTGGGGACCGCCCATGTGGCATTATTTGCACACCATGAGTTTCAATTACCCGGTGCACCCCACCGCGGCAGACAAGCGCAACTACCGATCATTTATGCTCGGGTTGCAGCACGTGCTGCCTTGCAAATATTGCCGCATCAATTTGAAAACAAATTACAAGAACCACCCGCTGCGCGCGTGCCATCTGGCGAACCGGGATGCTTTTTCTCGGTATGTGTTTGAGCTGCACGAAATCGTCAATAAGTTGCTGGGAAAAACGTCCGGTCTCTCGTATTGCGACGTGCGCGAGAGATACGAGCACTTCCGGGCGCGCTGCACGGACGACCCGAACCCACGCATGGCCGAGCTTAAAAAAACAAAGAAGCGGGGACACAAGGGCTGCACGGAACCGCTTTATGGCACGCATTCCAAATGCGTTCTAAAAATAGTGCCGCAGGACGCGCACGCAGAAACGCTGACCATTGATCAGAAGTGCATCAAACAAAAGGGCACTGCTTAAAAGCCAACTTGGCTGGCTGCTTAAAAGCCAACTTGGCTGGCTGCTTAAAAGCCAAACTTGGCTGGCTGCTTAAAGGCCAAACTTGGCTGGCTGCTTAAAGGCCAAACTGGCTAAAGCTGTTCAGCACGGGTCGGGGCAGCACGTTGTCATTGCTGCTGCTGTAGTTTGGAACCTTCTTGCACTCAAATGCGGGTTCGGGGCAACGCGCGCACGGGGGGCATGGCGGGCATTTGTTGCTGTTGCCGCCACCACCTCCAGACGACGATGCATTGCATTTCATTGCCGGGCATGCCGGGCAAACCGGTGGCACCATTTCGGACTTCAACATGTACAAATCTTCCTGGCCGGGCAGAATTTGGCTGGCAGGGATGCCTTGTTTTCCGCTTCCGCTTCCGCTTCCACTTGATCCGTCATATGGTGCGTATTTTGACACGTCGTCGTCGTCATTGGCCTCTGCGGGCAACGGTTTGTCCTTTCGGTCATACGCCTTGTCCTGCTGCTTGGAAAACTTGTCATTTGCCTTGTACAAATCGTTGTAGTTGGAAAATTTGTCAGAATATTGACCCTTGCCTTTGTACGGGTGCGTGTCAGACGGCATGTTGAAACCCTCTAAAGTGGCACAACTGCCACCCAGAAAAGAACAGAAGACGAGCGCTAAAAGCAACACAATGAACAAATGCACTTTGGTCAGCTTCATCTTTGAGAGATATTCGGATATATTATTTGATATATAAAATAATTATATATTATATTTAATAAATGCAACATTGGGTTGGGTTACTTGAAAGGATGATTCCAACAACCTCATTGAAAATTGCAAGCGCCTTGCTTGTTGCAATGCTAATTGTGGCGATTGTTCAAAACCGACTGAATCACGCGGCGGCAAAAAACAACGTGCCCATCGTGTCGTCGCCTTTCAAAAACACATTCGACGATGACGGGCAGCCGCTGAATGTCATTCTAATCGCGGCCCCCTTTCGCACGGAGGAGGATGAGCAAGCGTATGAATCGTATAAGAGTCAGGGACTGTCGTTCTGCGGCATATCCAGCTACATCAATTTCCCGGGCCACATTGAAAATCCGCATGAAGACCGGTTCCACGAGGAGCGCGGACACGATTACCCGGCCATGGTGTCGGCGTGGCTGCATTGTTTTAGGGATCCGCCCACCAATTTGCAGAGGTCCGGGCTGCCGCTCATGCTGCTCACCGAATCCGATTTGAAAGATGTGGATGCATATAAACCCGACCCCAACATTGCCAAAGAGTACGACTTCATGTATGTGTGTTTGGAAGACAACGACAAGTGCGAGCCGGGGTGGCAGTCGTTCAATCGCAACTGGGATCTGGCCAAGCAGTGTCTGGAAATCATGTGCGGCGAATTCGGCTTAAGCGGCGTGCTGGTCGGGCGCACCAACTGCAACTTTACGAAGAAGTGCACCGGCATCGTCAAGGTCGTTCCTTTCCTCGAATTCGACGCGTTCCAACGAGAGATGCAGAAGTGCCGCTTCCTGTTTGTGCCGAACATTGCCGACGCATCGCCGCGCGTCATCACGGAAGCCATGTGCTACAACATGCCCGTGCTCGTGAACCGCAACATACTGGGTGGCTGGCACTACGTGGAACCGGGCGTGTCGGGCGAATTCTTCACGAATAAGAATGATGTGAGGCCAGTCCTGCGCAAACTGACAACCCAATTGAATGCGTATGCACCCCGCCGCCACTTCATGCGGCATCACGGCAAGCACCGCGACGGGCGCCGACTGGCAGCATTTCTCAAGCGGCACTACCCGAACCTGAACAATAAACGCATGAAGTGTGCGACAATCACCATTTGAACTATTTGAAATAATTCGAAAATGTGCTTAAATAAAATGTATCATTTATACATAATATATTTGCGCAAGCAACCAGCAACCAGCAAATGCACGCCGCAATCGCCGAATTTGTCAGCAAGTGGACCGACATTTTGAAACCGAGCCGGGTCGCGTGGATAAGGGGGAACGAGGGCGAAACCGATGGGTTGTTGCACACCCTGAAAGCGCGCAATGAAAACAGCGTGGTTGCCGTGTCTGCGAGAGAGAATTGCTATGCCTTTTTTTCAAGCCCGACCGACGTTGCCCGAATGGAATCGCAAACCTTTATTAGCAGCAAGGAAGACCCTGGACCTCTGAACAACGCATGGGAACCCAACGATTGTTTGGAAACGATGACGGGCTTGTTTTCCGGCGTCATGCAGGGTCGCACCATGTACGTCATTCCGTTTTGCCTGGGCCCGGTCGGCGGCAAGCATTCCAAATACGGCATTCAAATAACGGATTCGGAATACGCGTGCATCAACATGAGCATCATGTGCCGGGTGGGGCAGCAAGCGCTGGATGCAATGACGCTGAACGGAGGGGGCTTTGTGCCGTGCATCCACTCGGTGGGCGCATGCGACTTCGCCAACATGACCTGGCCCAACAGCCATAAAAAACACATATGCCATTTCACCGACGATGACCCGTGCATCATGTCGTATGGTTCCGGATACGGCGGAAACGCGCTTTTGAGCAAAAAGTGTTTTGCGTTGCGCCTAGCAAGTGTCATGGGCCGAAAAGAGGGGTGGCTGGCGGAGCACTGCTTGCTGTTGAAAATGACGTCGCCGTCGCCCGCATGCGAAACCAAATACGTGGTTGCCGCGTTTCCAAGCGCGTGCGGAAAAACCAACCTGGCAATGATCACCCCGTGCAAGGAGCTGATGGACGAAGGCTGGACGTTTGAAACGCTGGGCGACGACATTGTTTGGATGCACGTCATTGATGGAAAATTGCATGCACAAAATGTGGAAAACGGGTTTTTCGGAGTTGCACCCGGAACCAATGCAACCACGAACGGGCACGCAATTGCCTCACTGTCAAGGGACTGCATTTTTACAAACTGCGCCACGTTCCAAAACGAGCGCGGAGAGACCGACGTTTGGTGGGAAGGATTGACGCCCACCCCGCCCGCATCTTTTACCAACTGGAAGGGGGAAACGACCCCCAGTGCAGGGTTGGCGGCGCACCCCAACGCGCGATACACGTGCCCCATTAAAAATTGCCCCATTCTGGCGAAGGAATACGAAGACTTGGTGCCGATTCACGCAATCATTTTTGGCGGCCGGCGCGAAACCACGATTCCACTTGTCACCAAGGCAACCAGCGCGGAACGCGGCATTTTTTTTGGGGCCACGCTGTCCAGCGAAGAAACGAGCGCAAACATGGATGCCAAGGTGGGCAACATTCGGTTTGACCCGATGGCCATGCGGCCCTTCATTGGATACAACGTGTGCGACTATTTTCAACATTGGGCCGATGTCATGGCCCAGCTGACGACGCCCGTTGAATTTTACCTGGTGAACTGGTTTCGCAAGGACGAAGCCACGAAGCAGTTTGTTTGGAAGGGGTTTTCCGAAAATTCAAAAGTGCTGAGGTGGATATTTACGAATTCAGAAACCCCTGGTGGAAATGTAAGCAGCACATTTGGAGAACATCCGCAAGAGGCAGACCTGTGCGTTGACAACGCTGGTTGGGATAAACTGTTTTCGATGACAAACGACGAACTCTCAAAGTTTGGTTCCGACGTGCAGACGTTTTTTGATGGGCTGGAATCAAACAATAAAAGCAAGGTTCCTGCTTTTTTGCGAAACGAACTTAAGAACGTCATGGACCCCGCCGCGCGTGCACAAATAAAATGTGATCAACATGTATAAAATACATGAAAATATATACGCATGTGTTTTTCTGAAAGAATTTCTCTCGTCATTGGGTTGACAGGAATTGCATCCGCGTGCTACATTTATGTGCGCACCAAGAACGCGTATGCATCGATCGGACTTGCATATTTCGCGCTCATGGAAATCATTCAATACTTTCAATACAAGGTCATCAATCAATGCAACAATAAAACCAACCGGTATTTAACAATCCTCGGATACATTCACATTTGTTTTCAGCCGATGTTTTTCAACCTGTGGTTGTTTGCAATGACGGCGAAACCCATTATGGAATATTTGTACCTGTCATTTTTTGGCGGACTCATGCTGGCTTCGCGGTTGTTCTATGTGAAAAACAGTGAATTGTGTGATGCATCGTATGAACCGTTGTGCGGCAAGCGCACTTGTTCGGTGTCTGGCGAACGACACATTGCGTGGAACGTGCGTTTGCGTGCGCCCGATTGGGTTACTCCCAGCATGTCGCTGCATTTCTTTCTGTGGATTTTTCCAGCGCTGACCATGTTTCAATTCAAACCCGCACTGGCAATCCTATTGACCGGTCCGTATTTTGGATACTTGTTGACAAACAACATTCACGAACGCCCGGCAATATGGTGTTACACATTTGTCATGCAGTTGTTGTTGACGTATTGGTTATTGGTGCGATGATCAATCACAATATAATCTGGGAAACATTATTTATTTCAAAAGCACTTAAAGAGACATTGATTTAATTCAAATAATCCAAAAAATTGAAAGTTGTCCCATTTGTCAACTTCTCAATCAGCTTTCTACGCAACACAACACAACACAAGACAACTCAGCTACAATGTTTCGTTCAGTATCATCTGTTCAATCCGTTCCTGCGCCGGGCAAGAATGCCGGCAAAAACAAGAAAAAGCGTGCCAACAAGAAGAGGCGCGCTGCAGCAAAAGCCGGCACTGGTGCATCTGCAACCATGACGTCGCAACTCGGCGCCGGTCGTGCCACGGTTCCCCAGTGGTGCAAGATTGACATCAACCAAGTCGCAAACCACGCCGGTGGGTTTGTGTGGAAGCTGTCCGACCTGGACCACGCCAGGCGCTACTTGATCATGGGAGCCAAGGACAACGGCAACTTCTACCAGACCAGCGAACAAGTGTCCACCGAGTGCAATACGGCCATTCTCCGAGTCATCCGCAGCCAAGGTCCCGACGACTTCAAGCAGTTGTGCGCGATGATTCAGGACATCTCGGTCCGGGGTCTGGCCGCGCGCCAAGAGCCGACGCTGCTGTCCCTCGCGGCGGCAATCGTGTTTGCTCCTACGGCAGAGAAAAAGGCAGCGGCGCTGGCGCTGGTTCCCAAATGTGTGCGCATTCCGACACACGCGTTCATGCTGGCTGGCTACGTGTCCGACCTGTCTCAGTGCAAGCCTGGAAAGGAGAAGGGCAAAGGCTGGGGGAGCGGGTTTCGAAAGGTGCTCGGTCAGTACTACACGTCCCGCCGGGGTCTCGAGTTGGCGACGGCGCTCACCAAGTACAAGAACCGCGAAGGATGGCGCCACGAAGACTTGCTGCGCATGTTGCACGTCAATCCTGCGTCGCTCAAGGACGATGGCGCGCGCCTGGTTTTCAAATACGTGTTCGCCTGTGCCAGGGGAGAAAAAGAGTTCATTCGCAAACTGTTGACCGACATTGCCGCCTCAATAACGCAGGAGCGGGCGATTCAGCTGTTGGAAACATCGATACCGGCTGCCAAAAAAGCCGAGAAAACCATACCATCATCGAGCAAACCCACGTCATCATCGACCAAACAGGGAGGAATTGTGGCAGGATTCAAGTCGGCAATTCAAAGCGTGTTTGGATCAGCAACAAAGGCAACACCAAAGAAGATGCAAATCGTTTTCAACCCCGAGTCCAAGTCCGATCAAGATGTTTCCACTGTCGAGATTGCGACCTCAACAACTGCATGGAAGCGCATCTGCATGACCCGCGTGCCAACTGGCGAGTTCGTGATTTCATTGGAACTGCCGCCTGGAACGCACGACTTCAAGTTCATTGTGGACGGGGTGTGGCAGTGCGACCCCAGCAAGCCGATTCACCAGACGGGCGAGCATGAAAACAACTACATCGTGATCTCAGACCAAGAATTGACACTGGCAACAGCAACAGCCACCCCTGTTTCCCGCGATCTCGTTGAAACCGCTGTGTACCTGCATGCAATCATGGAGATTGAAGCCTGCACTACGAGTGTGGCCGACCTCTACAAGGCCCTCAAGTTGGTGCGGGAATACGGTTTGGTGCGCGAGCAGATTCCCACGCACTTGCTCAACAGTTCCGACATTTGGAAGGAGCTGTTGATGTCGAAGGGTGCCAACGGCAAGCAGGTCGGAATGCCGCTGGAGGCTCTCACTCGCAACCTGGGAAAGCTGTCGTCGCTGCCGAGTTTCATGGGTCAGGTAAACACGGAGACCATCTGCGCGCGCTTGCGTTCCGAGGACGACATTCAGCGTTCGCGCATTCATCCGTTCAAGGTGTTGATTGCTTCCAAAATCTACGGCGCAGGGAAGGGATTGAAGGGTGCGCTGGCCTGGACGGTGTCGGCACAAGTGCGCGACCAACTCACGGTCACGTTCATGCGTTCGTTCAAAAACGTGGCGCCGACAAGCAAGCGCTACATGGCCGCGCTGGACGTGAGCGGCAGCATGGATGTGGCATGCATGGGCTGTCCCGCCATCTCATGCAGGCAGGCATCGGCTGCACTGGCGCACATGCTCTACGAAACCGAGCCCCATGTCTACGTGCGCGGCTTCACTTCATCCACGACATCGGGCTACAGTAGTTCAAGACCGGTTTCACCGGACGATGGGTTCCGCAACTTTGACCATCTGGTGAGACGCGGCATGACGCTGGAAGAATTCATTCGGGCAACCAATGCGCCATACGGCGCCACCGACTGCTCGCTCCCCATGCTCCGCGCGATTGACGAAAATCTGGACGTGGATGTGTTCATCGTGATGACGGACAGCGAGACATTCGCGGGCAGAGTGCATCCCCAAGTTGCGCTGAAGAACTACCGCAAGCACGCGAACAAGCCGGACGCGAAGCTCATTGTGGTGGGAATGACCGCGAACAACCTGACGATTGCCGACCCGAATGACCGCAACACGTTGAACCTGGCAGGGTTTGACGCGTCGATGCCGGAAATCATCGCCATGTTCGTGCGCGGGGAACTCTAATCAGAAAACCTACGGTTTTCCGAACCTTTCCCTCCTTTGGCATTAAATGTAAAACAAAACAAACTAAAAAGTATAAAAATATTTTTTTTAGTTTTAGGCCCAAATCAAAGGCGTTATTAAACCCATTGAGCATATAATATAATACTTGTTGTACCAGCATATGTAGTAATATAACTAGGTCCATAATCTGTTCCTGAACCATTAGCTGCAGTCTTCCAACGACTGAATGTAGATCCAGACTTAACTAATGAACCGGTATTTCCATTAATAGTAACAGACGTCGGAGTGCCTCCAGTATATGTTCCAAAATATTGCGGATTAGGAATACTTCCACTTGTTGCTCCATTTCCATTATATTGAACTGTAGTAGCTGGCATAGAAGGACTTACATATGTAGAACCTCCTGATGGTATAATAGTAATAGCTGTTAAGGCATTATAGGAATCTTGAATGTCTTGATATGGATATCTGTTTTTTGGTGCGGTTACCCAATTGACCGGACTAGTGGATGCCGTATACAATACATTAGTAGGAGAGTTAGCAATAAATGTGGATGCTCCGTTTGAAAAATTTATTGTGAAACATTGGTTATAAAAACTATAAGCAGTAACAACGGAACCGCTAGACCCAACATTTGCCGATAATCCACATCCACCGGAAAAGCATAATTTGGTGCTTGTGTTATATGTTGGTATTGAGCTATTCATGTCATTTACGGCTGAATATGTTATATTTGAAATAGTGGTCCCAGAAGGCCAGTAATTAGAGTCTCCACCTGGTCCACTTGTTATAGTTTTAGTATAGTCATTATCATTTGCTGGATTTAAATAACTAGTATTTGTATTGATTGTTATAGTGGATGATGTAATAACTGTCTTACTCGCAATAGAAGTTATGCCAAGAGGGGCTGTGCCTGTGCCATAATTTGATGATGTTGCGCTTAATAGCGCTGTTGTATACACTGTTATAGTATCTGAACTCTGAACTATTTGAGCAATTGGGAAATAATACTGTATAGTTACCGAAGGAGTTCCTGCAGAACCACCCGACCCTCCGCCTCCACAATATTTAACAGGTGACCCAGGAGCCCAATTAGCGTAAAGTGTAGCAGTCTTGGAGGTAAATGTATATCCTGGCGCGTATATTGAACCTATACCACTAGTCGATCCATTCCATCCTAAAAATGTATATCCTGATCTGGTAAGTGATCCTTGTCCTAAAATTGGGACTTGGACGCCGGATGGATAATTTGTTGGTGCAGCTGGAACTGAACCACCAGTAGCTCCATTCGCATCATATGTTACAGTGTATGGAAGAGTAGCGGGAACCCATTGAGCGTATAAAATTTTGTTATTATTCATTGTAATATTTGAACCAGGAAGATAACTTGTGCCAGTGCCATCTGCAGCAGTATTCCAACCATAAAATGTATTATTTGGAGCAGAGTTTGAAAATGAACCATTATTTGGTGATATAGGAGCAGCAAAATTTGAACTATAAGTAGTGGGAGAACCAATAGGTGCTGTTCCAGAACCACCATTCGCATTATATGTTAAAGTATATGTTGTTGCAGGATTAATCCATTGAGCATATAGATTAACTACCCCTAACGCAGGCATACTAATTTCGCTTCCAGGAGGATAACTAGTTCCACTACCATCAGCAAGAGTATTCCAACCACCAAATGTTTTAGTAGGGTCAGAATTTGTAAATAAACCCGTATTATCAACTATATCTACACTGCTGTATGGTGGATAAGATGTATTAGAACTTGATGGAGCTGTTCCTCCTCCTCCAACGCTGTTACGGTTATATACAAGTCTAGGGGAACCTGAAATTAACCAATTAGCATATAATGTTGTATTTTGTGTAATATTAAAAGTGTTGCCGCCAACATAGGGTGTTCCTGATCCATCAGCGGCAGTATTCCAACCAGCAAATTGATAACCTGTTTTTGCTAATACAGGAGAGCCTGTGTTTCCTAGAACGGTTACCATGAAATTAGGCATGTATGGAGAAGATGTATCAACGGGAGCCGCTCCACTTGTATTGGTATTACCATTGTAAGTCACTGTGAATGTTCTTGTTGGTTCAGGTGTTGGTGTTGGTGTTGGTGTTGGTGTTGGTGTTGGCGTTGGTGTTGGTGTTGGCGTTGGTGTTGGCGTTGGTGTTGGTGTTGGTGTTGGTGTTGGTGTTGGTGTTGGTGTTGGGGTTGGTGTAGGAGTGGGTGTTGGTGTTGGCGTTGGTGTTGGTGTTGGTGTTGGCGTTGGTGTTGGTGTTGGGGTTGGTGTAGGAGTGGGTGTGGGTGTTGGTGTTGGTGTTGGTGTTGGGGTTGGTGTAGGAGTGGGTGTTGGTGTTGGCGTTGGTGTTGGTGTTGGTGTTGGTGTTGGCGTTGGTGTTGGTGTTGGGGTTGGTGTTGGGGTTGGTGTAGGAGTGGGTGTTGGTGTTGGTGTTGGTGTTGGTGTTGGTGTTGGTGTTGGTGTTGGTGTTGGTGTTGGTGTTGGTGTTGGGGTTGGTGTTGGAGTGGGTGTTGGTGTTGGCGTTGGTGTTGGTGTTGGTGTTGGTGTTGGCGTTGGTGTTGGTGTTGGGGTTGGTGTTGGGGTTGGTGTAGGAGTGGGTGTTGGTGTTGGTGTTG
>Ga0315288_10000189_pt1 | contig 72797 bp, 57 predicted proteins | sample YL17G11_20_MG_FD_203454 | JGI IMG/M metagenome (GOLD analysis project Ga0315288, IMG submission 203454) | Sediment microbial communities from Yellowstone Lake, YNP, Wyoming, USA - YL17G11_20 | ecosystem: Environmental > Aquatic > Freshwater > Lake > Sediment | place: USA: Wyoming | collected...
CCCTCTCCCCTCGGGAGAGGGTTGGGGTGAGGGAGCAGGCTCTGTCCGCCCTCCAGACCGGCGGATTCGAGGTCACCCATGGACCCAACCCGTGCTCTTCTTCGTCTGCGCCGCGAGCCCGTGGACCGCATCCCGCACTGGGAGCACATCTCCAACCCCGACTTCCTGACACTGATGTCGGGCATCGACGCCTACGAGCATCCGCGGCAGGCTGCGCTGAGAGTGGGTGAGATGCTCCCGCTCGATATGGGCTTCGGCGCCCCGGCAACTGACGACCCCGTGGAGCGGCTGCCGGAAGGGCAGTCCTCGTTCGTGGGGGAGGATGGTCGGCATCGGGTGCGCTGGGGCGCCGGACTGACGGGCCACTGGGACTGGGGCGTGGAGTTCACTTCGGTGGAGCAAGCCATCGCCTTCGACCCGCTGGCCCACGCCGACATGCGCGAACGCGAGGTGGTGGAGAAGCGTGACTACTCCCGGTCCGTGGAGGACCTCGCGCGGGACATCCAGAGCGGCGATCCCCCGGGACGGGGCGCGCCGCGGGCGTCTCACCTGAAGGGCTCCGGCTTCTACAACACGCTTTTCATGTGGCCGCTGCTGACGTTCGGGTGGGAGGTCTTCCTCGAACTGGCCGGCGCGCACAAGGTGGAGCTCAAGCGCTTGCTCGCGGACTTCGCCTGCCTCTCGCGCAAGTGGTTCTCCGCGGCCTGCCTCACGGATATCAACCATATCGTATGCCACGATGACATCTGCATGGCCCGGGGACCGGTGTGCTCGCCCGCATGGCTCCGTGAGTTCATCTACCCCTACTACGAGGAGTTCTTCACGATGATGCGAGCCGAGGGCATCATCGTGATCTTCATGACCGATGGTAACCCAGAGCTGGTTGCCGACGACGTCTTCGCCTGCGGGGCGGATGGTCTCATCTCCGAGCCCTTCTGCGACTATGCCGCCATCGCGGACCGTCACCCCGACAAGATGCTCGCCGGCGACGGTGACAACCGCATCCTCATGAGCGGCGATCCCGATGCCATCGAGCGCATGACGAAGCGCATGTGCAACCTGGGTCGGCGTCAGCCCGGGTACTTCTGCTGCATCGGCAACCACATCCCCTGGAACGTTCCCCCCGAGTCCATCCGTCTGTACTTCGAGCTGTCGGAGCGCTATGGCCGGCTTCGGTAGTGTCGACCACGATGGTCGACCCACGTGCGGTTTGTGTAATCCTCCTTCGCTCGCGTGGCGTAGTCGCTGTAGCAGCAGCGCGAAAGGGCGACCGTGCCGGCATGATCGCCGATGATCGAGGGCTTGTGCGCCGAAGCCAGCAGGGCGACCTGGATGCCTTCCGGGAGCTGATGGCGCGCCACCGACGGATGGTATTCACGATCGCAAGGGCGGTCGTCTTGTGTTCCGACGAGGCAGAGGACGTCACGCAGGAGGTGTTCCTGCACGCTCATCGAGCCATCGGCCAGTGCGACTCGAGGCGGGCGTTCTCGGCCTGGGTGCGGGCTATCACGGTGAACTGCGCGGTGAGCGCCCTGCGGCGGAAGGCGCGGCGCTCCCGAGGATACGGGGAGTTCCTGGCGTATGGCGTCCGCGCGGCGCAGCCCCCTCCCTCCCGGCAGATCGAGCGTGACGAACTGCAGGTCCGAGTGCGCGAGGCGATCCAGGCGTTACCGGTGAAGCAGAGGCTGGCCATATCACTGTTCTCGCTCGAGGGGATGGACATCGCCTCCGCAGCCGCCGCCCTCGGCTGTTCGGTGGGCACGCTGAAATCGCATCTGTTCCGAGCTCGGGAGAAGCTGGCCAAGACGCTGGCCGGGTATGTGGAGGAGGCGGAGCCATGAACTGCAGGAAGTCGCTCGCGCTCATGCATGAGGTGCTGAACGGCATTCCGACCGATCGAGGGGAGCTGGAGGCCCACCTCGAAGAGTGCACGAGTTGCCGCGACGACTTCGCGCGGCTTCGCCGGGTGCAGGATCTGGCCGCGGGGGCCGTGTCACCGGCGCCCGTCCCGGAGGCTCTCCTTGAGGCGGTCACAGAGCGCGTTTTGGCGGCCGTTGGTCACGAGGGGCCTGGAGGGCGAGCCACGTGGTATGCGGCGCTGCGGCTGGCCTTGAGCGCCGCTTGCGCAGTCCTCGTCTTCGCCCTGGGCATGGCCGTCGGCCGCCAGGCGTGGCCGAGAGAGGTGACGGTCACGCAAGTGGTCGACAGACCGCAAGTCGTGGAGAAGCGGGTCGAGGTGACGGTCCCCGTGCCGGTCGTCGAGGAGCGTGTCGTCGTGCGAACAGTGCCGGTTGTCCGGACGCGGGTCGTCTACCGGGACTCGCCGGCGGTCATTGCGGCCCCGCTTGCGACGCCCGACGTCGCACCGGGCGCCTCCTCGTCCATCCTGCTGGCATTCGAGCCGGTCGTCAGCCAGGAGCTGCAGAGCATCACCGATGTCAGACTGCCGGCGCCGCGGGAGACAGAGCCTGCCGGCGCACCGCCGAGCGGCGATGCCGCCGCCCACAATGACTCCCGTCCCGAGATGGTCGCGCACGTCGGGGCCGGTGGGGGGATTCTGGAGAGGGGAACATAAGATGAGCTACACAGGCAATCGCTTGGGGGTTCGGAGTGTGGTCCTATCTGCTGTCCTCGCCCTCGCATGTCTGGCGATGGCGCCAGAGGCCGACGCCCAGTCCGGTCAGGTCGAGGATCCTCTGGACCCGATGTGGGGAGGGGGGCTTGGCGATTCCGCGCCCGGGCAGGCCGGCGGGGGCGGCGGCTTCGGCGGGGGCGGGGAGGGCGTGGAACGACCGGCGCGACCGGAGAGCTGGGATGGACCGCGACGGATGGTCGCCATGGTGATCCTCACCCCAGCCGGCCCCGCACTGGCGTCGGCGTTCACCGCGGGCGGGGGGGGAGACGTCGCCCTCCGCGGGGATGGGTTCACCGTGCTGCGGGTCCCGCTGTCGCAGGTGGACGCGCTTCTCGCCGCCACCGATCCGGCGGCTTCGGGTGGCTTCGGTGGTGGCGGCTTCGGCGGCGGCGGAAGAGGGGGGGGCTTCGGCGGCAGGAGTGGTGCGGGCGGCTTTGGCGGAGGGCGTGGCGGGGGCGGCTTCGGCGGCTCGAGCAGCCCCGGCAGGGGGAGCAGCATCCGGCCCCCCGCGGTGCCCGCTGCCCCGCCTGCCGCAGGCGCGGCAACGGAACCTGCTCCCGTTGCGCCGCTGGCGGTGCCGGCCGAGCCCCGCGCCGCAGACCCAACCGGGCTCGTCACCTCCTTCGCGAGTCCCGCGGCCCTGGCGCCCTACGATGTGGATCGCCTGCGGAATGGCTACCTCGCCGGGCCGGACGCTCGGCAGTATCTCCTGGCGGCTGAGCTCCAGGTGGGGCAACCGTCCCCCTACTCCTACTCCTTCGGCGTCGCAGGCGGCCCGCCCCGGAAGACAATGAAGAGGGAGCTCACGCCGGGAACAGAGGAGACCATCGAGCTGCCGTGGCCGGATGAGCAGCCTCGGCACTACCTGGAACACGTGGAGGGCGACACCTATCGGCGTGTCGAGATGGAGTGGAAGGAAGGCTACACTGTGTCCCTTCGGCCGGGCCGGCTCGGCCCGCAGACGACGGTTGACGTCGTGCTGACGCAGATGCACCTCACCGGAAGCGACGTCGACCCCGATCTCGGTCTCCCGGTAGGGCCTCCGTCTCTCCTGAAGACTGTATGCTCCACAGGAGTGTATGTAACAGACGGCATGGCGACGGTCATTAGCTGGCCATCCAGCCCGCCCGGTGCGCTCCCCGATATCATCGTTCTGCTCAGCCAGAACACGCGGGCGGAGCAGGCAAAGAGCGCGGCGTCCGAGGCACCGGGGGAGGCGGGCGCACTGTCCACGATGAAGGTGGTCGACCCGCTCGCGGCGGAGCTGAGCCTGGAACTCGTCCCCGGCGCTGTCGCTGCCGAGGCCGAGCTCGCGGAGATACCGGCGACGCAGGTTCGCGGGCCGGCAGGCGGCTTCGGCGGCGGGGGAGTCGCGACGGTGTACAGCTATGGCGCCGAAGCTCAGTCGCAGGCCGGGCCCAATCCGCAGGTGAAAGTGGCGGCGGAGCTGTACACGCTCAGAGTCGGGTCGGATGAGTGGTCGCAGGTGACGACTGCGGACGACCCCATCGCCAAGCTCAATGAGCTGAAGGAAGCGGGCGCTGTGACCCCGCGGGCGGTTCGGTGTTCCGTCCCCGTCGCCGGCACGCAGGCCAATGAGGGAGTCCCCCGGATTGAGCCGCTCTTCAGCATGCTGGACGGGTACCCCTCATGCGAGCTATCGGTCAACCCTACTCTCGGAGCCGATGGGGTCATCGAGCTGGCGGTGACCTGCGGCATGAGCAACCTGACCCAGGCTTTCTCGTACCCGCCGGACGGGCCTCACCAAGCAGCCCTAGTGGCGCGGCAGACGCTCACAGCTCACCTCTGGACCGGCGACGGCCGGACCGTTCTTCTGCGTGGCCTGGCTGGTACGCTTTCGTCGAAGAAGGAGGGCCGCCCACACACGGAAGGGCTTCGCGACCTGGAGGAGGTCATCCTACTCATCACGCCGACGATCCAGAAAGATGAGACATCCGCCGCTCCCGCGAGACCATGACGGTCGTAGCCCCACGACAAACCGCAGAGGGAGCCTGTTCCGGACGAAGAGGAGCCGGCAGGCGTGACCTTCCGCACGGGCCGAGAACGTTAGCCGAACTCCCAGGGGGCTCCGTAGAGCATCCGGTGGAAGTAGCCGACGAGTTGCGCCTCGACGAAAGGTACGCCGAAGGACCCGAACGCGAAGATGTAGCCGATCCCCCTGGTCAGCGCAAGCAACCCGCAGCAGCTCACAGCGCCGGCTGCGACCAACATGGCCAGGTGCGGGCCATCGGAGAACGCGCTGTCGCGCGCCATGTCGACACCCATGAGGACCCCGCCGAGGGTCCAGTAGAGCAGCGCGGCGGCTACCGCGGCACACTGTCCGACCGGGTCGTTCGGGAGCGACAGGAGCCACAGGGCGACCGCGGAAGGGACCCCCACGGTGAGGCCGGCAACCGTGCCCGCCACACAGCCCTGGCGCATGAGAGTCCGGGTGCACGCGGTGAGTCGGTCGGACCGCCGCAGATAGCGGCTGGGGTCTCCTACCGCACCTCGGACCCGGACACCACGCACGGCGCCCCGTCGGCGCAGCGAAGCCGAGCATGCCGGGCACACGCTCTCTGTGGCATCGACCAACGTCCCGCACGTTGTGCACACAAGCCCGTCCATGAAGCCCCCCGCCAGTAACCGGCGTGGCCAGGCAGTCGGCGCGTACCGTGATTCTACCGCGCGGAGCGGAGACGCAAACAGCCGAGCCCGGGGGCTCGGCTGTTCGCGGGAAGCCTGAACGAAGGCCGGGGCTCGCTAGGTCGGCGGGGCCGGGATGTCGTCATTCCCGTCGGTGCCGCCGTTGCCGGCGCTGCCATCAGTGGCGAGTGCACCGGCGAAGCACGAGGTGTAGTGGCGAAGGTCCGTCGGAACGCGCGGGTCCTCTGTCCTCAAGTCCGCATAGCCCTGGACGGTGCCATCCGTGGAGAAACGGACCAGGACCCAGCCCGACGAGGCGTTGGCTTCGAGTAGGCCGTCACTCGTGTTGACCCCGAAGCGCGCTGTGGACGCGGCATTGCTGCCGGCAACCTTGATGACCAGTGTGTTCCCGCGCTCGTAGACGAGGGTGGCCGAGGAGATCGCGGTGTGGACATTGAGTGAGCCCCGGTCCGCCACCGTGGCCGGGTAGACGTCAACCTCGAAGGCATGGCCGCTGCTCATCGAGGGCGTGTTCACGACCAGCGTATGGGCATCGACATCAGCGGCGGTTACCGTCACATCGTAGTCGCCCGGGATGGTGAGAGTGACGAACTCATTGGGTGCGTTGAGGCAGTCGCCCCCGCTGGGTGGGCCGCCCCCGCACCCGCTGAGGATCAGGGGAACCGACCCCGCAAGACCGACCATCAGCGCGCTCGCTACTAGAACCAACGACCTGTTCATTCCCGCGTCACCTTTCAGAAGTCCCGCAGGGTGCCTCCGGCGACAAGCCGGCTCACGATCCGATGCACCAACTCCGACCGGGCGACCTGCCACCGGGCCGGGCATGTCCCCTCCCTGACCGAGACCGCCGTGCCTTCAGGGAGGGCTCGGGCACACAAGACCTTCGTCCCCTTCGGCGCGGGCCGGACTCAGCCCTCCTCCGAAAGACCATTACTCTCTGGGCGAAACGCATTGAGAGATTGGCCGCGTTCGATTATAGACGAAGCTTTGTTCGCGCCAAGCCCTTGAATCCCTTCGGTCTCGGTATCCTCTGTGAAAACCTGTCTGGGCCGGGTGGTATACTATGGTGGATATCGTGGTCTGCCGCGGGATCTCCGCGGGAGGCGACGATCCCTATGCGAGGGCCGCCGAGAGGTGAACGGATCTATGCTCCGAGTGCTAGCGCTCGTCCTGTTGGTCGCGATGGTCTCCGTGTCGGGCTGTGGTTCGACCTCCACGAGCACCCCGCGGTACAACAACCGGGGCCTCGACAGCGGGTCGCAGTACGGCGCTACGTCTGGTGATCGGGGTCGGGGCGGTCCGGCGGGGCAAGCGGCGCCGGGCAGTGACATTGCCGAGAGCCAGTTCCTCCTGGGCATCCGCGTGAGTCCGGAGGATGTGGCGAAGTCGCGGTTCAGCGGGAACTATGACGAGCTGGCCCAGTGGGTGTCCGCACAGGGCTGGAACGACATCACCGTGTACGCTGTGCAGCCGACCGACAGCCCGGACGCGCCCGCGAAGTTCTACTTCCCTGATGTCACCTTCACTGATGGCACAAAGCTCTCCGAGAAGGGGTTCGCGCAGGGCCCCAGCTTCGCGAAGCTTGTGGAGACGGCGCACACCCTTTCCTCGAGTATGATGGTGGGTGCCGATCTTACGCGTTTGGCGCTCTCTGTGAAGAGCACTACGCTTACCCCGCGGCCCCTGCCCGGGGAGGAGCTCATGGCCGATCAGGTGGGAGCCATCTGCACGGCGCTCTGTCGTGATGTCAAGGTGGATCGGGTCTCCGGCAGCTTCTTCCCTGCGGAATGGGCGGCAGCGGCCGATGCCGCATGTCAGGCCGAGAGCAAGCAGTTCATCTCAGGAGACGGCCTTGCGCAAGCGTCGGGCTCGCTGATGTCATCGGCCGGCCTGGCCCTGTTCCCACGCTCGGCCGACGAGCTGGCGTTCCAGACGCTCTCCTTTGCTGCAGCCGTCCAGGCAGCCCGGCCCGCGTGGGCGGGAGTAACGTTCGGGCATGACTATGAGGCCGACTCACCGTTCGCGGCGGCCTGGAAGTCCCAGGAGGCGGCCCAGAACGCGCTGAAGTTCGAGGCCATCGTGGCTCAGCCAACCGGGTTTCTGCTCGATGTCCCACTCGACAAGATCGAGACCGTGCCGAGCGACCTGCTGCAGTCGCTCCGGCAGTTCTCGCTGATCAAGCGCGAGCGCAAGGTGTGCAACCTCATCTTGGTCGGCGACCCGGACAAGGGACGTCCCGAGGTCGCGGCCGCGGTGAACGGGATCCTCTCCGCGGGGTTCAAGCTGACCGTCTCACGCGTGCCCATGGAGGCGGACGCCTTCTACATCATCGCCTATCCGCAGGTCGCCGACGGGAAGGTCGTGGATCTGCCCGAGAGTGTGACGAAGCTTCTCGGTGACCAGAAGCGGCGCGTGTTCGTCCAGGTCGCCGGGCTCTTGCCCAAGCAAGGCAGCGGCCCGGGCTGGGATGCGCTTCGGCGCGCCTGCGGGCTCGATAACACTGACTTCAAGCCCCTCGCATCCGCCTCCGGTACGGCAACCATGGAGGGTCAGACCTTCCCCTGGGGTATGGCCGCGACCCACAACGGCGCGTGGGGCACGAGCATCGCTGCCGGCAATGTGAGCCCCAGCGCCGTCGCGCTCGTAACGGGCTCGGCGTCGGGTGACGCTGCTGCGAGCCCTGACCTCGTGCTGATGACCATCACGGAGGTCGGCCAGGGCGGGGCTACGGTGTTCGTCAACGGGGCAGGCCTGGACATCCAAGCCGCGTATCCCATCTCGAACGTGCTGGCCGCGAAGGGCGGCCTCCAGGCGCCCACCACCGCTTTGGTGACGGTGAGCGATGCCATCTCGGCCTTCTTCGCGCCGAACGGGGACACGCAGGTCCAGGTCCGCCTGGGCGGCGCCGATAGCCCTGTGACGACGAAGGCTCTCAAGGACGGCCAACTGGAGGTCATCCAGGCCCAGCCCCCGCGCGCGGGACAGCCGGTCCAGTCGGCGCCCCGGGGTACCGGCGCCGCCGGTCTCCCTCAGCCGGCGGAGTCCTAGTCGCGACCACGGGCCTGCTGACGCGCCCGGTCAGGCTGTAGGAGGACGTCTGCACATGCGGCGGCGCGTCTGTGGTCTTGCGCTACCGACCGTGGCCGCGCTGGCCCTGGCATTGTGCGGCGCCGCTCAGCCGACTCCGGCGGACCTGGTCTCCGAGGTTCGCTGGGTCTCCTCGTCGGAGCTTGCGCGCAGGCTCGTCCCCGGCCCGGGCATCTCCGTCTCGCTGGCGGACACACCGGCCGAGCAGGTGGCCACGGAACTCCGCGTCTCCGGCACGCGCCCGTGGACGCCGGAAGCCGGCCGGGAGGTTACCCTCGATCACAGCGCCGGCCTTCGGATCACCCAGGCGCTATCCCGCGAGCTTCGGGAAGGCGCAGTCCTCATCGATAGCGCCGGTACTCTCGCCAACGCGGGCGGAGTGGCTCTGAGCGACCTCCACGACCTGCGGGCGCTGTCGCTCGGCTTCGCCGGACCGGATCTGTCCGCTCGGTACTCGTACTCCCCGATGACCCACAGTGACGACCAGTGGTATGGCTCGACCTACTATGTTGACACTGGATGGGCGAAGGTGGGGCGTGACTGGCAGCACCCCGAGAGCGAGGTGGCGAGCTGTCGTACGTTCATCGCACCGCGTTCGGGCGACGTCCAAGTCACAGGCCGAGTGATGAAGGCTCACCTCGATGGTGACGGCGTGCGCCTGTTCGTCCGGCACAACACCGAGACCGTGTGGCACGGGGAGATCGAGGGTGCCGATGCCGTCGGCCTCGAGCCAGACCTCCGCCTGCATGTGGGGAAGAGCGACGCCGTGCGCTTCGTCGTGGACAAGCGCGGCGCCATCTTCTGTGACACCACTCACTGGGATCCCACGATCACCTACACCGACGGCGAGGCATTCACCGCTTCCCAAGGGTTCGGCGTCGCCGATGCGCCGTGGAGGTACGAGTCTGAGCGCGATGCCATGGGCGCCGGCGGCGCCCCCGTGCTTCACTATGCCTCGCCTACGTACGTCTGGAAGCAGGTTGCGCTCACTCCCGGCACGAGCACGGAGCTCCGCGGGCACGCGCTCGAGGCAAGCGGGGGCGCGATGCCGGGGTTCGTGCTGGCTGATCCGCGCGACACGGGTGGCCTACTCATCGCAGCGGTTGACCCAGGGCTGTGGCTGCTCCGGGCGGTCACCGAGGAGGGCGGCGAGCTGCGCGTCGATCTCGTGTACGGCGTGGCTCAGGGCGGCGTGCCGGAGCGGCGGGTGTCACTCGCGCCGGGCGAGGCCATTCCACTTCCGCGCGTGACGGTTGGGTCGTACACGGGCCCGTGGCAGACGGGGCGGAAGGTGCTGACGGAGCACCTCGCCCAAGTCAGGTCAGCCGGGGCTGAAGAGACTAGGGTGGGCGGGCGGGCGCACGGAGACGAGGTCGGGCTGTCTCTGAAGACGGTGGGTGGTGGGTCAGGAATTGTGTTCCGCGATGGGATGCCGGTGGCCCGGTTTGAGGGCGGGGGCCGCTTCCTCGACACGCTGGGTCTGACCACGGCTGCCCGGTACTCCGCCGCGGCGGAGGTTGGGTTCCATCTCTCGCCGGCCGCGGACGTGTGGGTGTCCGAGGACGGGGACACCGTGCGCCGGCCCGAGGCCGCGTTGGCGGAGATGGTGGAGGCGGACTGGGCGGCCCAGGATGCGTTGGACGGAACGGCCGCGGCCTATCTCCGGGCCGCTGACGACGCCCGCGTGCGCTCGGAAGCGCTGATGGCCGTCCTCGAGCAGCAGGGCGCTGATGTGTCCCGGCAGCGTGCCGCGCTGAGCCGGCTGGCCGCGCTGCGCGAAGCCATCGCCGAACCCATTGCGGTCGAGGCTGCGCGCGCGGCCTATCTCGCTGCTCGACGGGCGAAGCGTGAGGTCGCGCTCGCGAACCCGCTGCTCGGGTCGGATCCGATGCTGTTGGTGAAGCGGGTCCCCACGGGGTACAGCCACCTGGTGATGCAGTACTTCGGCTGGCGGGCCCGACCGGGTGGCGGGCTGTTCGTCCTGGAGCAGCCAGGATGGTCACTACGCACGCGGTCGTTGCTCCCTCCGGACTTCGCGAGCGGCAGCGTGCTCGCGCCGAACCTCTCCTTCGACGCCGACCGCGTTGTGTTCTCCTACTCCTCATGCCAGGAGCCGGACCCGTTCTTCCACATCTACGAGGTCGGCCTCGACGGTACAGGCCTAAGGAAGCTCTCCGACGGGCCGTTCGAGGACCTGATGCCGTCGTTCCTGCCCGATGGGGGCATCATCTTCTGCTCGACGCGACGGCAAGGGTACGCGCGATGTTTCGGCGCGCAGTTCGGGGAGCGATGGCATGTCTACACGCTCCATCGCATGGACGGCGACGGCGCGAACCTGCGCACGCTCTCCTTCCACGAAACGAACGAATGGTTCCCCACGGCCCTGCCGGACGGCTCCGTCATGTACGCCCGCTGGGACTACGTGGATCGCCACGCCGTGCTTCATCAGAACCTCTGGCGCACCAATCCAGACGGCACTAACCCGGTCGCACTCTACGGTAACCACACGCAGAGCCCCCACTGCAGCTTCGAGGCACGCCCAATCCCAGGGAGCCGCAAGCTCATGGCGACGGCATCGGCCCACCATTCGATGACCGCGGGGTCCATCATCACCATCGACCCGGACGTGGACTACGATGGCCCCGCGCCCATCGAACGGCTCACGCCGGAGGTGCCCTTCCCGGAGGCCGAGGCATGGCCCTCGACGTACTACGCCGCCCCCTGGCCCCTCTCGGAGGACTTCTACCTCGCGGCCTACAGTCCTCAGCCCCTGCTCCCCGAGCCGCAGGCCAATGAGGCGAATGCGCTGGGCATCTACCTCATGGACCGGTGGGGCAACCGCGAGCTACTGGTGCGGGACCCCGACCTTGGGTGCACGAGCCCGATGCTCATCCGGTCGCGTCCTCGGCCGCCCGTGATCCCAAGCTCGCTCCAGGCGATGTCCGAAGAGGCCGGCACGTACCTGCTCCACGATGTGAGCCGGGGCCTTGGGGACGTGCCAGGCGGGTCGGCTAAGGCGCTGCGCGTCATCCAGATCCTTCCGAAGTCGACGCCGGTGGGGGACGCGCCACCCGTGGGCCTCGCGGGCCAGGAGCCGACGCGAATGGTGCTCGGCACTGTGCCGGTCGAAGAGGACGGCTCGGCGTACTTCACCGCGCCGGCGCGCAAGCCGCTGCTGTTCCAAGCGTTGGATGAGCAGGGACGCGCCATCCAGACGATGCGCAGCGCCAGCTACCTCCAACCGGGCGAGCACGCCTCGTGCATTGGCTGCCACGAGTCCCGCGTCACAGCTCCACCACAGGCGCTGCCGCGAGCAGCGGAGCGCGCGCCGTCACCCATCGCGCCCGGACCGGATGGATGCGCCCCATTCTCATACGTGCGGCTTGTGCAGCCGGTCTTGGATCGACACTGCACCTCCTGCCACTCCGGCGAGAGCCCGGCCGGCGGCATGGATCTGACCGGCGCGATCGACGGCCAGTGGACACGGTCCTACCTGGCACTCACACAGGGCCAGCGCTTCTGGCAGGATGGGACGAACCCGACCAACGCTGCCGAGGCGCTGGTGCCTCGCTATGGTGGGTGGAACCCGGTGCACACGACGGCCGTGGGCGGCGCCTATGGCGCGCGCGGAAGCCGGCTCATCGCGATGGTCGAGCAGGGCCACCGCGGTGTGACGCTGCCCCCGGAGGACCTGGAGCGAGTGGTCATCTGGGTGGATGCGAATGCCCTTTTCTACGGCACCTACCAGCCGGACGAGCAGCGGCGCCAGCTCGCGGGCGAAGTCGTTCAGCCGCCGGAGCTTCAGTAGCGGACGCCCCGAGCCTCGACCAGACAGAGCGCCGCGAGGATGCGCGAGTCAACGAGCTCCCCGGCGGCAGAGCGCGCGAGGATGAAGTCGACCAGCTCCGCTATCGGCACGGGGACGACCTCGATGGGGAAGAACTCATCGCCACCGCGCCGGCCGACGTACTGCAGGTCCAGCGCCAGGATGATGTCGCCCAACGTCGCAGACGAGCCGGAGGACACGGGGCTGGTGATGAGCCGCTCCGCCCGAGCGGCGCGCCAGCCGGTCTCCTCCACGAGCTCGCGGAGGCCGCACTCGATCAGGTCCTCGCCGGCTTGGTCCCCCACCCCGGCCGGCAGCTCCCACACGGGCGCGTCGAGCGGGATGCGGAACTGGCGGACGAGCAGCACCTCATCCTGCGGCGTGATGGCGAACACGAACACCACGCCCATCCCCCCGCGACGCCGCAGGTACTCCCATGTGCCGCCCCCGTAGGGCTGCTCAACCACCTCGAGGAACCGCCCCTGATAGACCACCTTCGGATCGCTCGCGGGCACGGCGGCCCGCGCCACGGGGTCGGGGCCCTCACCCATCGCCGTCCTCCAGGGCAAAGCGCACGTCGACCGTTATCTCGTCGCCGAACGGCACACCGATTCCTTCAGCGTAGGGCCAGGTCGGCGGTTGGGTGTAGGCGGGCGTGTGGAGGTCCGAGCTGAACAGGTGTCCATCCTCAAGCTCGAGGATGATGAAGAAGTGGCGCACCTTGAAGAAGTCCTGACCGGTGTTGCTGATCTTCAGCACTGTGGTGGGCAACAGGGCCGCGATTGCCTCCGGCGTCAGATCTATGCGCACGGGATCGCCCCAGAGACTCTTGGTCTCATCGCCGTGGCCGGCCGGCATGTGCCCGACGTTGACGCCGCTAACGACCAGATCGCTGACGTACGGTGGCTGCGTGTCCAGCCCAACCGCCTCGTAGGAGACCCAGCCGCGCCGGGCGCGCCGGAGCTGGTCAAGGGTCACACCCGCCAGAGGGTTCGGGCCCGGCGCGTGCTTCAGCTCGACGGGCCCGTCATGGAGCGTGACTCCGAGCACGGGCTCGGGCGTCTCGATCCGCATCTCGGCGAAGGATGCCCAATCGCCCGACGAGTTGTCCGCCTCGCCGACATCGGCGATGAGCTTGAGCCGGATCGTCTTGCCCGCCCACGCCTCCAGGCTTCCTTCAAGGGGCAGCCACGTGTGCTCGGTGACGACGGTGCGGGCGATCTCGGTCTCAAGGCCCGCGTCATCTACGACGGCGACCTTGAAGAGGATGCCGTCACCGGGGTCGCTGCCGTCCTGCTTGCCCACCTTGCAGCGCAAGACGGCCGCGGGGACTGTCGGCAGCGACACGGCGTCGAGCAATGCGAACGAGTAGCCCACCCCGCCCTGCCACGGCGGGTGCATGAAGAGCGCGGGCCTGATGACATCGCCGCACGAGCTGTTCGTTCGTATGGCCATGGCGCCCGTGTTCCCGCCCATGGGGGTCTCCTCGGCTCCCCGGTATCGATAGCCCGCCGTGAACCCTTCTGGCACCGGCGCGATCTCGGCGGTCGCCTCCTCGGCCTTCACCCACCATGACCGACGGTACTCGGACCGGGCAGACGTCACTGTGAGGGGCAGCTCGCGCACCTGCTCCTCGGTCGGCTCCTCGAACGCGAAGCCGAGCGTGCGCCCCTCGCCAACGGGCAGCGTTAGGCGCTGGGTCTCCTGGCCGAGCCGGACTTCGACGTCGGTCGCCTCGGGCAGCCGACTGGTCAGCGCGAGCCGCATCGACGCCCCGCCGCGGGTGCGCTCCTCCGCCGTCGGAAGCGTAAGCTTCGCATCGACCATGGGCCGGACGAGGAAGTCGATGCTGGCGCCCTCGAACTCCGCGAACAGGATCGTGCCCGGCGTGGCATCACGTGGTACCCCGAACGCGTGTTCCTGCGCCCCCTGGACCGACACCCGCTCGCCGGGGGCGACCTCCGTGCGCTCGGAGCGAAGGAGGGGCTTGGGCGCATCCTTGGGCGTCAGCCGGTAGCTGATCGCGCCCTCCACAGGCATGACATGCACGAGGCCGCGACAGTAACGCGTCTCGGCCGGGCCGATCTCCCTGCGGTCGAGGTCGAGGGCCACCGCGTCCGCGGCCTTACCACCGAGTGCGAAGGCCATCTGGCTACAGCCGTCGTACGGGATCACCTCCGCGCCGCCCTTGCCGTCGTAGATCGCGGAGCAGCTTCCGCTAGCCGCAGCCTTCGCGAAGCGCGTGAAGCTCCCGCGGCCGTCGACGAAGGCATAGTCCGCCGTGTCCGCATAGTCCACCCGATGGCCGTCGACCTCGGTGCTCACGACGGCCAGTCGCACATCGTTGCCTTCCATCAGATAGCCAACGTACCCGTTTGGGCAGAGCGTGAGTCGGTCCTCGCCGTCGAGCCCGACGGCTTCGAGCAACGCGTGCGGCACCTCGCAGGACCAGGGCTCCGTCGGGTGGCCGTTCACGATGGTGACGACGCCGTTTTGATAGGTTGTCCTGATCTGGGAGCGCTCATAGGCGTCGCTCGCGACGGCATCGGATGTGTCGAGGAGCGTGCCGTCCGCGGCGGCGTACTGGATGCGCGTGACCTGTACGGGGGCGTAGAGATTCGCAAGTTGCTGGATGTTGAAGTAGCTCCGCGCCGCGCCGGTGTGCCCAAGGTCCTGCACGAAGAAGCCGGTATGGCCGAAGGCAACGGTGGCCGCCAGGAACCGGTCCAGCCGCCGCACGCGCTCCACGGGGTCGCTCCCGAGACCCTCGTTGTAGGGGTAGAACATCGCGGGGTAGCCCATGCCGAACCCGACGCCCAGGGGGTGCATCTTCCGCAGGTCGAAGTCCACGAGCCATGGGCTCACCGGCAAGCGCCCACCTTGGTCCTGGCCGTAGTTGCCATCCGTGAGGCCGACGTACGTCCAGTGCGAGTTGCCTTCGCTGTAGACGGGGCCGTCCCAGGTGGCCTTCTGGTGGAGCATGATCTCGCCGTAGGCGTAGTACGTGGCGGCGAAGGTGCCGGCGCCGGGGACGCGCGCGTCGAAGTCGCAGTAGTCCCAGGGCTGCACCGCCGTGTGCACATCGCAGTAGGCGGTGCTGAGACGGAACTTGCTCTCGATGATCGGTGCGAGCTTCGCCTCCAGCTCCACGGCGCGCGAGGGCTTGAGGTTGTAGCATCGCGGCCACGCCGGGCGCCACTGGCCGTCCGAGACGCGCGCAACGTAGTCCTCGCTCCAGTGCTCATTCACCGGGGCGAAGTCGGTGTAGTTGTTGTAGATGCCGTAGACGTACCCAAGGTCTTGGATGGCCTTCGCGTACCAGGCTTGGGACTCATCGCCACCGCGGCCGGGGGCGGTCCGGGTGCGGAGCGTGAAGCTCTCCCCGTTGTCGCGCCAGCCGCTCTCATGGTCGGTGATGAGGATCTGCGTCATCCCGAGGCGATGAATCTCCGCCCAGTGGGCATAGTCGCGCTGCCGGTCGCCGGCCCCGTGCGCGATCCAGACCCGGTCCGACGTGACATTGAACCAGGGCGACCTCGGGTTGGCGATGGTGGGCAGGACTTCCTCGAACCGGTTCGAGAGGGTGACGAAGAGCCGTTCGACGCAGTCGTTGCGCTTGCCGTCCGTCTTCGGTGTGTAGATGGCCGCGCCGTTGTAGCAGGCCCCGCCATCGGCGTCGACCTTGTTCCTCGCCTCCAGTCGGGAGGCGTTGGAGCGGTACCAGTCCGGGTAGCCGGTGAGGAACCAGGGCTTCTCCGGCGGTCCCATGACCAACACCGCCGGTCGCGATCCGCCGTAAGTGAGATAGGGGAGCGTCACCAGGCGCGGGTTGGCTACCATCTCGCCCGTCGCGCGGCCGAATCGCACTTCGGCGACATTCCCTCCGGGGCAGAGGACGTCGATGACCATCGACTTGCCCCACACACGGAACACATACTCCACCTCGACACGCTGCTCGCCGCGGAAGAGGGCCCACCTCGCGTGCCCCGTGTCGTCCTCTACCGAAGTGCCGAGAAGCTCAGCGCGATCCGGCGCAACCGCCTGGCCGTTGGCCGGGTCGGCAAGGAAGACGCCGCCGCCGTCTAGTGGCGCCAGCTCGCCGTCGGCGAAGAAGACCACATCGGACAGCGTGCCCGTCAGGGGGTGATAGGAGTAGAGCAACCTTCCATCGTCGCCCCAACACGCCCACCCGAACCCATCACCATCGAACAACTGGCTCCCCGCCGGCTCGATGGTGTCGGGGAGAATGGTCTCCTCGCGCGTGGGGAACGGCAACGTGCCCGGGCCGGTGTTCGTGCCTGGGTCCTCGCCGGGCAGGGGTGTCAGATTGCGCTTGGGCCGCGGCTCGTACTGCAGGGGCGCCAGGGGCTCGGTGTAGGCGGACAGGTTGGCGAGGTAGATGGTACGGAGGTCCCGGTTCGTCCCGCCGGTGACCTCGATCCGTCGAAGCTGCGGCCTATCGCCGAGCATCGCGATCTGGTCCGCGGTGAGCCGACGGTGCATCACCCACCACTCCTGCCAGTAGACCGCGCCCATGTTCACGGTCACGTCCGGCGCGCCCGATGAGCCGAGGAAGATGGTCATCGTGACGGGTGGCGTACTCGGGTCGGGCGCGAAGGCCCAGTTGTTGCCGTAGACCCAGAAGTTCAGGCTGTCGAACGGCGTCGGCATGTCGATCGGCGCCGGCGGAGTCAGCATGACCTTCGTCGGGCCGGCCGCGACTCGTTTGTGCTGCAGCCGGGTCACATGGTCGCGGAAGAGGAGCTGCTCCGTGCTCGGCTCGAGTGTCGCCTCCGCGTTGTCACAAGCGACCGTCCACCCCGTGGCATCGTCGAAGGTGACGAGGGCCGGGTGGTCGTCATCGGTCCGGTTCGCCCAGACCATTTCGTAGGGCCGCTGCCCCTGTGTCACCAGGGAGAGTGCGCACACGCTGAGCGAGAGCATCATGGTTAGGTCCTCCTCTTGCAGCTACACCGTGGCGGATTGAGCTTCCCCCAGGAGAGGCGGCCTGCCTTCAGGCCCCGCGCTCGATGTCCCTGATGGCGCTCTTCGCCTCTTCGCGGATGCGCCAGATGATGTCTTCGTCGGCAACCTCGTGCAGCGTGGGGAGCGACTCTGGGCTGCCGAGGAAGCGAAGGCCGACCACTGAGCCGTAGCGGATGTCGCGGAACTGGTCGGGGTCCGAGCACCAGCGTTCGAGGGCGAGGCGCGCCCCATCGCCCCCGAGATGCCCAAGAGCCATGCACAGGAAGCCCTTGTAGCGGGCCGCCTGACTGTCGCCGAAGTGCTTGCCGGATGTGAGTGTCGTTGCATCGGGGAAGGGATAGCCCTCCTCGACGAGAGCGGCGATCTCAGGCAGGGCCTCGACGGCTCCGAGGCGGCAGAGGGCCTCCGCTGCGTAGACTCGCGCGACGTAGGCCGGGTGGCGGAGCAAGGGCACGAGCCGGGGTGCCAGGCGGCGGTCCCGGATGACGTGTGACATGGCGCACATCGGCTGGGATGTGGTGACGCCGTCATTGCGGACGAACCCGGGCAGTAGCTCCTCGCGAAGACGGACGATCTGGTCCTTCAGGTCTGCCGGGATCTCAGCATCAACCCCGCACCCCTCCATCTCGCGCAGGACCAGGTCAACGACCTCGGGGCCACGCCCGCTGCGGATGATGAGGTTCGCTGCGGCCCGCTGGCCGGGAGTGGGATCGTAGGCCAGGTCCTCGGGCTGCCCGCGGAAGGAGATGCAGCCGAAGGAGTAGACCAAGGCAGCTACGAGCGGGCCGCACCGCGTGCTGTGAAGTCGGTCGAGGTTGATGAGGAGCTGCGGGTTCGACCCGTAGTCCCAGTGTCTCTGCGCCGCCTTGATGAGCGCCTCTTCGGCTTGCGCCCCGCCAAGGTTCGCGAGGGCCCAGCACGCGTCCGGGACAATCTCGACCACCTGGCACAGCCAGGGCAATGACGCCTGGGTGCCGACACGTTCCAACACCTCGATAATCGCAAGGACCTGCTCGGGGTCGGGGCGAGGGTCGGCGGAGAGGAGTTGCTGTGCCGGCTGCTCGGCCCGGGCGGTACCGAAGCACCTAAGAGCACGGAGGGCCGCGAGCCGGGACGGCGCATCCGGCTGCTTCAGCCGCTCGATCAGGTCGGCCTCGTAGGCGTCAGCGGAGGTCGACTGCCACCATTCCTGAGACGGGTCGGGGCGCTGCGTGAGGCGCTGGAGCGAGGCTCGAGCTTGCTGGGCCGCGCCGACGTCTGAGTCGCGCAGCATCGCCATGAGTGCGGGAATGGAATCCCGGCGCCCGACACGGCCGAGAGCGAAGGCTGCCTCGCGACGCACGGCAGGATCGGCATCGCGCGCGAGGGCGATGAGGTGCGGTTCGGCGGAGGAGTGCTTCAGCCAGGAGAAGCCCTGCACGGCCGTGAGCCGCAACTCCGCGGACTGGCTTGCGGCGAGAGCGACGCAGCGGCCGAACTCACCGGAGAACACGTCGGGCGGGTCCTCCGACTGGCCCGAGGCTTGCGCGGCGAGCATCAGGATACCCATGACGCACCAGCCGTACCACGGCCCCCTGCACATTCCCTAGCCTCCTCCCCCGGGCGCGACCAGCCGGTCCGCCACCCACCGAACGAGCCCGTCGATGATGGGCTCACTTACCCTCCGATCGGCGAGGAGCCCGCCCCAGATGTGCAGCACCGTCCCCCGGCTGCCGGGCGGGTCGCCGAGCTCGAACAGCGCGCAGCACTCGCCGAGCGGCTGACCGTCGGCCTGTTGCACCATCAGGAAGGGCGTCACCTGCCCAACGGCGTCCGGGACGAAGCCCAGTGCGCGGAGGCGTTGGTCCACGTCGGTGGGGTAGGGCCACTCGCTCGGAATGTCGGGGAACACCGTCTGCCCGCCGACGGGCCGGATGACCGCGTTCCACTCCGGTTGAGGAGTCTCGACGCCTCGGACGCAGGTGATGCCGATGCGGGCGAGCAGCGGGTCACCCAGGATACCGGGCCCGCCCCGGTCGATGGCGTAGAACATGGGGTATGGACCCAGAGTCGCGAGGACGAGGGTGCCCCCTTCCTCCAGGTACCGGAGCACGGCCTGGGCGCCGTCGTCGTCCTTCGTGACCGTACGCAGGTAGCTCTCGCCGCCCACGTAGATGGCCAACGGGAAGCGCTCTGCGCTGAACACCTGGGCATCGACTAGCTCCTGGGGAGTGAGTCGTGTCAGCACTCGACGTACGCCGGCCTCGCCCGCCAGCGCGGTCAGGACGGGCGGGGGCACGTCGCCCGGCGGAATCAGCGCCACCCCAGCGCCGGCCAGTCGGTCGAGAACGCCCTGCAACCGGATGCGCAGCGGCGCTTCCGCGGCATAGCGCTCAGCCCACAGAACCCGCGCCTGCTCGTAGGCTTCGGTCAGCCCCGCGCCCTCCGCCGCCTCCCGGCCCCCGACGGCCACGGCGAATACGTACACGCCGGATGGCCGCACCATGCGGACGGCGCCGCCCTCCGGTGCAACGGCTCGCACGATCAGCAGGCGACGATGGTGCGGGGGCTCCGCCGCCCATGCGAGAGCGCACTCCGTGGCGAGTACGCGGATCGTCTCACCGCCGCCCTCGAACGAGAGGGAGGCGAGGCTGCATTCGGCGACGGGAGAGAAGAGGGCATACACCACAGGGCTGGGCGGATCGATGGTGATCGGCCGAGCGGTCGCCAGCGCATCCTCGGCCTGCTGCGGGATCTGGTATGGCATCCCGAGCAACTCGGCCGGACCGAGGGGAAGTCCTTGCCATGTCCAGGTCTCCGCGGCATCAGTGCGCACGGCCACCTCGCGCTCGATGGCAACCGGGGTCAAAGCCGGAGCTGCCAGAGCGACGCATGCGGAAAGCAGCACCGGTAGGGCCATCGCGGTGACCACCGTGCACCTCACTTGGTGACGCGGACGGCGAGCCCGTCGATCTCGAACAGCAGGTCGTCACGGCAGACGTCCGCCGCGACGAGGATGCCCTCGGCGAAGGGGCCGCCCTCCGCTGCGAGGATCTCCATCACAGGGCCTGTGTCCTGTCCGTGTTTGACGAACGTGTTGGAGAGGGCCACATCGTCGAGCGTGAAGCCGCGTGTGGCGATGAGTGCGCGGATGTTCTCGATGGTGCGCCGGACCTGGCCCTCGAGGTCGCCTGCGTGCACGGTGCGGCCCTCCTCGTCGATGGATGCCGTGCCCGAGATGTAGGCTGTCTCGACGCCGCCATAGGCCACCGACATGCCGCGGGCGAATGCGGAGCCGTAGGCATAGGCCTCGTTCTGCATGGGGTTGTGGAGCGGGGCCACGAGGACTCCTCGGCGGCCGTGCAGCGCTAGAAGGTCCATGCAGCACGCCGCTCCTGTTCCCGGTGTCCCCTCGATCCCCGTGCTTGCGGGCACTCGACACTTGCCCGGCACCCCCATCAGAGCCAGCTCCTCGTAGAACGGCGTCCTCACGGCGTTGAACCGGCCGTACCAGCCGAGGATGTCGGCGATGTAGATCCAAGTCCGCACCACGTCCGTGTAGCAGCACCCGACCTGGGCCAGCGCATCCCGCGCCTGGTGGAACATCGCCCGTGCACAGTCTTCGTCGGGGCCGCTAACCCCGAGGCCAACGGGCAACGAGAGGTAGACATGCTGCGTCTCGCCGCAGAGGAACTGCGTGCCGATCCGGTGATCGTCGAGGCATACGGGAGCACATGCCGGCCCGGCCACGGCATAGAGGTGCACGCCGGCGATGCCGATCCGCCGGTCCAGACCGCCCTCGATGTAGGAGACGGGCCACTCGGCCCCCGTGAGCTGTCGGACACGCTCCTTGAGCACCTCGGTCTGACAGGCCAGTTGGCCGAACACACGCTCTTGGACCCCCTGAGCTCCCGTCTCCTCGAGAAGAGACCGGATGCGCTTGTACACCTCGTTCGCTTGGGCCGCCGGCGGGAGGATCCTGGAAGCGTGGGGGGAGGCGGTGATGTGGAACTCGACCAAGCCCGGCCGCCGCACCTCGACGACCCTCAGCACACCATCGCTCCGGCGAGCCACCGAGGGCGCGCCGGGGGCACAGCACTGCGACATGATCCATCTCCCAGGGTCTGCGAGCTACAGCGACATGACGTATGCCACGAGATCGTCGATCTGCTCCGGGCTCAGCCCGGCCGTGTTGCCGTGCTTGTTCTCGGCATTGCGTGTCGTCAGGACGTCCTTCATCGTGACCGCAGTACCGTCATGTAGGTACGGGCCCGTGCGGAACATCTCGCGGAGGGTGGGGGTGTCGAACTCCTCCACTCGGTCGAACTGGCTCATCGTGCCGACGTCGTAGCTCTGCAGATCCGTGTACAACGGGGCCGGATGGCACTTCGCGCAGCCGATGTCGGGGTCCTCGAAGAGCTTCTTCCCCCGCTTGATCTGCTCCTTGACCTTGCCGTCGGCCGACAGCAGCGGGCTCTTCACAGGTTCCAGGCCAGACAGGTAGGAGACGATCGCGTCGATGTCGGCCTGCTCCGGCTGGCGGAACAGGATGTAGCGGATCCCCGCCTCAACGGCCACGGGCATCGCTTCGCGGACGGCCTGGGCCATCATGGGCGGCGTTTCGTTGGAAAGGATAAGCGACTTGGTGTTCTTCGGGTTGCCCAGGCCATCGTTCAGCAGGTCCCACATCAGGCCGTCGGCGCGCGTATCGGGGTGACAGCTTGCGCAGCTCTGCCACTTCTGGAAGCACAGATCGGCGTCGTAGAACAGCATCTCGCCCTGGCGAGCTTGGTCGGGCTTGGGCTCGGGCCCCAGAGCGATCGTCTCACCGGGCTTCTGCGTCTTGGGCTTGAGTTCGGTCACCGTGTCGGAGAAGTAGTTCGCCAGGTAGACGCTGCCACCGTCCGGCGAGACCGCGATCCCCCGCGGGCTCCGGCCGCCTGCCACCATGCGCTTCTTCACTCCGTTCCGATAGAGGAACGTGAGATCGTTGGCCAGGTCCGGACGCTTGTCCTCCGGCGTCTCGCCGATGATCCGGTGCAGCCCGGGAACGTCGATGGTCATCATCTGGTGGGTGCCGCGTAGGGCGATGTAGAGCTCGGACCCGTCCGGGCTCATGACCAGGCCATAGGGGTTCGCGGCGCCGAGATCCAGGTCGTCGATCAGCACGGTCGCGAGCAACTTGCGCTCCGCGACATTGATAACGGACAGGGCGTTCGTGTTGATCCACCCGCGCTGGATCTGTGTGGTCGGCACCAGGAAACGGCCGAGGAGATGCACTACGTACACCCACTGCCCGTCGGGCGAGCAGGCGATGCCGTATGCCTGGTTGCACCCGGAGGGGAGCCGCACGGTCGTGGCCTCGCCGGTGCCGGTGTTGATGAGGCTGATCTCGCAAGCGAGGGTGAAGTCGTGGTCGGAGCCGAGGGGCAGGATGTTCGCGACGGCCAGGGTTCCTGTGGCCTCGCTCAAGGCGCTGAATGATGGTTCTCGCACCGCCGCCCAGCGGTGGGTCTCCTTGAGTTCCTTCGTATCCACGACCGACACATCATTGGAGAAACGGTTGCACACGTAGAGTGTCCCGCCGTCCGACGACAGCGTGAGCCCCCAAGGCCAGCTCCCGGCCTCCACCCTATCGGCCACACGACCACGCGCCAGATCGACGACGGCGACTTGGCCGATATCCGCGCATGCCACATAGGCCCGGCTGCCATCGGGTGAGACGACGACACCGGCGGGCAGGCCGGGCAGCTCAACGGACGTGGTGACTTCGTGTGCCTTCAGGTCCACGATGTCGAGCCGTTCGCCCGTGTGCTCGGCCACGAGCAGGCGCGTGCCATCGGGCGCGACCGCCAGGCACAGCGGGGACAAGTACCGGCCACTGTCGGTGGCAGCGTGGCCGACGTCGGAAGGGGCGAGTGAGGCGAGCACGGCTGCAGTCATCACCGTCGCGGCGATGCCCAGGGCCCGCAGCTTGGCATGGCGGTTCATCGCGAAGAGGTCCTCCTCAGGGCGGTGCGTGCAACTCCTCGTGCCGGCCACGAGCGCCGGCGGTCACCGTGATTTCGGTGGACTTGGGGTGTTGGCCTCCTTGGAAGGGGCCGAGCCTGGCGGCAGTCTCCGCCAGACACGGGTCAACGACCCCCTTGCAGAGGGTGGCCGGCAAGCAGCTCCCTACCGGGGCTCCCGGAAGACTCATCGACACCAGCCGAGCGACAGTCCCCAGCCAAGCCGAAAGTGTGGCCGATAGCCGAAGCCGACAGACAGGCCGAAATGGTGACGCGGGGCGTAGTACGGACGATCGATGATGGTGCGGTAGCCATAGGGGTAGTAGGCCGGGCCGTAAGAGGCGTAAGGCCCTACGCGGACGGCAACATCGCGGTCGTCCTCTCGGTCCCAGCGGTCCCTGTGGTCGTCGTCGCGATAGTAGCTCGGCCCTCGGTTCGGGCGGCGCGACGGCCCCGCAGGCACGTCCCGCGGACCGAACCACCGGGATCCCCCGAGACCGGAGCGGACGTCCCCTTCGTCGTGTACTCCGCCTCTGTAGAACCCGCCGCGTCCCAGCGGGGCCGGCTCTTGGCGGGGCGAGATCAGCGCCGGGTCGGGCGCTTCAGTGGGCGCCCCTCCGCTCTGAGGGCCATCGCCCTCCGGCGGGGCCGGCTCCTGCGAAGGTGAACTATCTGCCGGATCGGGCGCCTCGACGGGCGCCCCACCGTGGTAGAAGCCGCCGTCTCCCTGCGGAGCCACGTCCTGGTGTGGCGGGCTCGGCTCCGGCGAGGGTGCTTCGCTGGTGGCGTCATCCGCAAGCCCTGCAGGGCCGAGGAAGGCGCTCAGTGCCAGGATGAGCGCCGATACGTACGCACTGTGGAGCATAGCACAACCCCTCCCCTTCACGGGTGCGGCAATGCCGCAGCCCCCCTCCCTACTGCATGTCTGACGTTCGAGAGCGCCGAATGGGTGCAGAAGGACTCGATTCGGCGTGCCGACAGTGCCGCGACCTTCCGGCCCCCGGCCATGCCGGGTCCCATCGCGGCAGGGGCGACACGTCGGAGGAGGGGATTGCACGAGAGCAATGGAATGATGACGCAGTTAGCCTGGCCGGCGGCCAGGCACTTGCAGGACTTGGCGGGGCGGTGGAATGTTCAGGACACGTGCCCTCACGGCGGTTATCGGGCTCCCCTTGGGCTTTGGGCTGGCCTACCTCGGGGAGTGGTACATGCTCTCGTTCGTAGTGTGCCTCATGCTCCTGGGCCAGTCCGAGCTGTTCGCAGCAGCGCGGCGGCGTGGCTGTACCCCCAACGCGTGGCTCGCGGGCATCATGGGCGCGGCCTACCTGGCCCTCGCCAGCGTGGAGCCTGAGGACACGGGCTTCTGCATCGCCATGTCGGTCGTCTTCGTCGTCCTCTGCATGTCGGCGCAGATCCTGCGCCCGTCGAAGACCCATTTCGCGGACATCGGCGCCACATTGTTCGGCTACTTCTACGTCGCGTGGTTCTTCAGCTACCTCATCCTCATCCGGGAGCTTCGGCCCGAGGACACGCGAGCGCTCTTCGGCCTGCATGTGCCGTTCGGGTGGGCTGCCCTCGTTTACGTGGTGGGCGTGACGTGGTTCACGGACTCGGTGGCCTACTTCGTCGGGAAGAACGTCGGCCGCCACAAGCTCTGCCCGAACATCAGCCCCAACAAGACTCTGGAGGGGAGCTATGGAGCGTTCCTGGCAGCGGTACTAGGCTCCATGGCGTTCGCCGCGCTCCCCGGCATCTCCCTCGAGCGCGCCGTGCTCCTTGGCGTGATCTTCGGCATCGTCGGGCAGATCGGTGACTTGGCTAAGTCTGTCTTGAAGAGAGAGGCCGGCATCAAGGACTTCAGCACACTGTTCCCCGGGCATGGCGGCGTCCTGGACCGGTTCGACGCGGTGCTCTACAACAGCGTCGCGCTCTACTACTACCTGACGCTCGTCGCGCACTAAGCCGGGAGTCTGTGCTCATGCACGAGCTCTTTGTCGACCGGATGAGCGTCCTCACGATCCCCCCGGGGCTGGCGGTGTTCCTTTCCGCCATGCTTCCGGTTGTCGAGGGGCGGTATGCCATGGTGGTCGGGTGGCGGCTCCAGGCCCCTTTTGCGGAGGCCCTCGTGCTCGCCGTGTCGGGGAACCTGGCGGCTGTGGTGCCCGCCTTTCTGGCGCTCGGACCTCTCTCGCGGTGGGGGCGGCGCTGGTCGCTCATCGCGCGCGCGCTGGACTGGGTGTTTCGCCATGCTCGCAGACGCAAGGAATGGGTCGATCGGTATGGCGTCATCGGCCTGACGGTGCTGATGGGCGCGCCGATCCCCTTTGTGGGCGGCGCATGGACAGGCTTGGTCGTGGCATTCGTCGTGGGCATGCGGTTCTGGCCCACGGCAGTCGCCATGCTGCTTGGAGTGCTCATATCGGTCCTGATCGTCGGCATCCCGACCTACTTCGGCGCCGCGGCATGGAACGCGGTCACCAACTAGGACTCAGAGACGGATAGGCCTGCACCGGTCCCCTTCGGGGCCGGGTTCCGAGACCGCGCGGTACGAACGGGGGAGAGTGAATGCACAGAGCCATGCACTTGGTAGTCCTGGGCACTATCGTTCCACTTGGCTGGGCGCCCGCAGCGTTCGCTGCGTTGCCGGTGAGCCTCGACGACTTCAAAGCGCAACATGCGGAGCTGGCGAAGACCCCGGAGGGCGCGGCCAAGTGCCTTTTCGACGCCGTCTACGTCTACATGAACGAGGAGACGCGCGATGCCGGCCGGGAGATGATCCAGTACGTGATCATCGAGTTCAAGGACGAGCCCAAGTGGGACAGCTTGCCCACTTCCCGGATATTCGTGGAGCGAATGAAGGACCCCGCCTACCACCACATCTTCCGTAGCTACGCCAAAGGCACATCGCCCGAGAACGGCTACGCCATGGACCCCAACGACTACGAGCTCAACGTGGAGAGGGCAAACCCGAACCACGACAAAGGCTTCCAGCTCTACCTACGAAGCAGCGGCGCCGACATCGCACGGCCGATCTACCTCAAGCAGAGCACGACCACGCAGCTCTGGTACATCCTCGATCACAAGAACATCTACACGGGTATCCGGCCTCCGAAGGACCCGAACAAGGAGGAGTTCAAGTAGTCGCGACCTCGGGCGAGAGCGGATCGCGCGCACGCCAAACCTCCGCGGGTTGCGAGGCGTTCTGCTCTGTGTGCAAGGTGCTGGGCGAATGCTCATGGCATGATGCCGTGCGAGAGCCTTGGACGGTTGGGAACCGCCCACGGGTCTGTGCGGTCTGGAGTTCGCGTGCCAGTGCGCCACACGTCGACGCCTCCGGCGTCGAAAGGAGGAGTTGCGACGATGCGTTCCGTCCTAGTGGGTCTGGTTCTGGCCGCCGCGGTACTCGCGGGGTGTAGCACCTACCTCATGGATCCCCTCTTTGTGAACCCCGAGGAGATGCTGGGGGACTTCAGCAATGTCGAGATAGACCTGCCGACCATCACGATGAGCGACTTCTCCGGGGGCGCTTCCTTCGACCTCTCGACCGGCTTCGCGAGCCAACAGGTGGACCTCTCCGAGGAGCCAGGGTACGCCGACTACGTGGAACTCGCCTCCCAGGTGGCGACGATCACGAGCGCCGATCTCGTCGTGATCGCGACCAACGACACGCCCAATGTGGTGCCCGTGAGCTTCTACGTGTCCCAGCGGACCGACCTTACGCCGGCCAACGTGTCCACTCTCGCAACCCCCATCACCGATGTGAGCATCCCGGCGAACGCATCGCGGGCTACGGTGCGGAAGGCGTTGACGCAGAGCGGGCTCGATGGCATTCAGGACATCCTCGACTCCGCCGGTGAGGGCGTACCCTTCGTCTTCTACATGATGGCCGCCGACGGGTCGCCGCTGGACGAGCCTGTAACGATCCATGACGTCACCGTCGACACGACCGTCGAAGCGGACTTGGTGGTCACCGAGTAGTACGAGACCGAGAGCTCTGCTCTAGCGCCTTGGTCGCGGCCTCGATCAGCCCCGCCACCTCGTCGCGGGCGGCGAGGATGGCCTCGGGCTTGTCGGTGTAGTGCTCCACATCCCTCGCCACCGCGTCGCCGACCGAGAGCACTCGCCGACATCGGGACAGGAGTACCTCCTCTGTCCCTCCTGGGGAGGAGCGTTGCACCTCGGCCGTCAGCTCTCGAAGGAGTGCGAGGTACTCGTAGTCCTCGATCCCGTCGCGGATGACCTTCAGCCGCAGCGACGCCCATGGGCCGTCGGGCCCGGGGTACATCAACAGCCCGTCGCCATTACCGTCGCCCCAGGTTAGCGGGTTCCAGTGAGGAAGGCCCCATGCCGTTCCTTCGGCGGCGGGCGCGAAGTCCGGGGTCGCGATCGGGTAGTTCTTCGCGTGGATCTGCCAGGTGTCCATCGCATAGTAAAGGAAGCCGTCCAGCCCGTACTTGAAGGTCAGCCAGAATAGGGCTCGGTGGTCGGTCGCCGGGTAGTCGATGAAGAAGTTCGCCGCAGGCTTCTTCGGGCCGATGCAGACGTACCACCACACGCCCTCTCCCTCCGCGTGCCGCTCAGCAATCGTCTGCGTCGACACAGACGGCGTGAGCGGGCACCACAGATCGATGCTGCCGACAAGCTGGGGCACCGGCGGTACCGTACACATCCGGGGGATCCGGGGCAGCCCCTCACGGATCTCCGCCGCCCGGCCGGCCACCTCGCTGTATGCGTCCGGCTGTGGCTCGTCCTGAACGTAGGCGAAGGCCAGGTCGCGCCAGCCGTTCCGCTCGAGGAACGCCCCCCACGCGTCCAGCCACGGTCGACCGTAGGGCTTGCCCATGCCTTGGCCGTATACGTCCAGGCAGGTCAGGCCCCGGTCGACGCAGTAGCGCACGAACGGCTCGGCCGCGGTGAAGTCGAGTTGCGCCGGCGTGCCGTTCCCGCCCTCGACGCGGAGATGCCGAAGCCCGACGCGAGATGGGTCGACATCATGCTCCAGCATGAACGAGTAGAAGCGCTTCAGCAGCGGGTCGCGCGGGTAGCGCTCCTTGGGGTAGAAGCTATCGAAGGCGCTGACGTAGTTGTCGAGCATCGTGCAGGCGGCCAGGGGGGCCTTCAGGTGGCGGCGCTCGGGCAGGGCGAAGCCGAAGACGTGCAGCGCGACCGGTATCCGTGCCTCCGGACGGCCTTCAGGCTGAATGGTTACCTCGCCGCTGTAGTCGCCCGGCTCGGCCGATCGCGGCGTGTACACGGTGATGAACAGCGGCTGGACCGTGTCCGGCTCGACGGCAAACGGGGCGTTGGGGAACAGCGGGTCCGCCCACCAGCCCGCCGGTCCGCCGCCGGGGGTCGACTGAGCGGTCTTCACGTAGCCGACGCGGAGGACCTCGATGCTGGACGACGGGACCATGGTTCCAGCCGTCGACTGCAGGTCCGAGACCGACACGCGCACGCCCTTGAGCCGCTCGTCACCCGCGGCGATGAGAAGCTGGAAGCTCTCATACTCCCCCTGGGCGGATCGCAGGTGCGCCGTACCGAACGGCTCGCCAACAGGAGGCTTGTCTCGGAACACCTTCTCGAGCGCCGAAGCACAATGCACCACGTACCCAAGGTCGCCGCCGCCCGCCGCGACCGCATGGCCGACCCCCGCCGCGTCGACGGCTGCGCGGATGGCGGCGAGCTCCTGGTCCAGGCGCTTGCGGTACTCATCCACGCCACTTGCGGGCAGTCGCGTCCCCATGTTCATGCGCCGCTGGAAGCCGCTTAGCGTGTCGCGGAGCTCCTCCACGCGGTTCCGGACGGGGCCGGCCTGGGCCGGCGGCATGTTCTGCGTCTGCAGGAGCGCCGCGTCGGCCGCCTCCCGGTAGTCCCTGGTCATCCCCGCGAAGTCGTCGGGCCCCGGTGGATGGATCGCCACCCGCTCGATCCATACCTTCTCGATCTCGGCCACCCGCGTGGGGCGCAGGTGGAGATGGATGCCGCTGATCTCCTGGCAAGGCCGGCCCCCGTTCGCTGCGGGATCGTACACATCCACGATCGCGACGGTCGGGTCGGCACTATGGAAGAGCGGCTTCTCCGAGAGGCCCCGGTTGCGGCCCTCGCGCTGCCATGCGAAGCCAAGCAAGCTGGCGCCCGTGAGGTTCTGGTAGTGGATCTCCGCGATGAAGCTGGTCTCGGTCGGAAGGTCGAACGCCGGCCGCAGCTTCCCGCCGCAGGGGGAAGGCACGGCCAAGCACGCGTAGCTCGACTCCGGCGCGCCGCGGAAGTCCACCTCGAGACGCGCCCCATCGCGGCCAAGGTCGACCTTCACCCGGCCCTCGTCCACCGCGCCGCCCTGCCCGTCGCAGAACGCGACGCGCCACTGATCGCGCTCGGAGAAGTCGTAGCGCACCTCAAGCTCCTCCGGCACGGCCCACGCGGCAGGACAGACGAGCGTGGCGCCGATGCAGAGAAGGAGATGCCGGGCCTGCATGTGTCTCACTCTCCCTCGTCCCCGCACTCCTTGGATACGGCCGAAGTGGCCCGGTTGTTGAGGCGCAGCCAGAGGGCACACCCGAGGCCGAACACGATGAACCCCAGACAGGCCGCGCTCATCCCCGGCCGCATTGACCCAGTGATCTCGGTCGCCTTCCCCACGCCCCAGACTCCCACAGCGGCGACGAGATTCGCAGCGCTCACCAGGCCGCACACCGTGCCGAACCGATCTGGGTACCGCCGAGCCGCGAGGCCCATCAATGACGGGAACTCGAGACCGTACATCGCACTCGCTGCGACATAGAGCCACGCAGCGCCCGCAAACGTCGACGCATGGACGCTCAAGAGCGCGAGCGTTCCCCCCAGGATGCCGGGCGCGATGAGCAGCGCATTCGTCGCCACAGTATCCGGCATCGCCGAGAGCGCGAGCCGGCCGATGAGGTAGACCGCGCTGTAGAGCGACAGCACGATGGCCGGATCGAAGCTATGCGAGGTGAAGGTTGTGGTGAGGAACCGTGGCATCCAGCTATAGAGGGTCGTGTCCGCCGCGCTATGGCAGGCCGCGAGCGCGACGATCAGCGCGATGCCCGCAACCACCGGCCCACGCATTGCGGTCGTTGCGTCGGACGCGCGGGACCTTTCGTGCGACGACCGCGCCGTCCCCGCGAGCCACGCAAGCGTTGCCACGACCAGCGCCACGAGGGCGAACGGCCCACCCACGGCCAACTCGAACCGGATGTCGCCCGCCCGGACGCCGCTCCTCAGCACCGCGATGGCCGGCGGCAGCACGATACCGGCGAGGGCACTGGTGACCAGGATCGTGCTGTAGCTCGCCCGACGCCGGTCCGGGTACAGCCCGCTGAGCAGCGCGGACCCCGCCGTGAGCGCGCCCGAGAACCCGAACCCGCCGATGGCGAGGCCCGCCATCAGGATCGGGAGGCCGCCGAGGCCACACAGCAGCCACCCAACAGCGGCAAGCCACGCCAGGCTTCGCAGGGTACGACGACGGCCGAGGCGGTCCGCCAGCACCCCTCCCACCAGACCGCCGGCCACTCCTCCCACCATGTTCGCGGAGAGCACGAGCCCGAGCCCGCTGTCCGACAGGGAGAACCGCTCCTGCAGCACGCCGGCAAGGACGGGGATAGCGAATGACGCATAGCTGCCCACGCCGACGATGCCGAGGGTGGCGAGCGTGAGTATGCGCCGCTCGCGCGCAGGCGTCATTGCGTGGGCTCCCCGCCGCCTACTCGGCCAACGGGTGCGGCTCAGAAGGCCCGTCCACCACACCCATGGCCCACAGGATCGCGTTCAGCAGATGCTCGCGGTAGGCCGGTGCGTCGAAGACCTCCTCGCGGTGCCCGAGTGCGGCGTAGAAAACGCGGCCCTTGCCCTGCATCTTGCACCAGGCGATGCCGTAGTCCTTGTCCGCGCGCTTCATGCCGGGCTTGGTGAAGTCCGTACCCTTCGGGTCCAGGCTCATGAGCACGCAGACATCCTTGCGCGACCAGTCGCGATGCTGGTAGATCTCGTCCGCGATCACCCAGGGGGATGGTACCGGCAGGCACGCGGGATGCTCGGGCACCTCGATGCGGATGGTGACCTGCTCGTTCCAGGGGTGGCCGTCGAACCACCCGCCAAACAGCTTGCCGTACTCCGGCCAGTCATAATGGCAGTCCGTCGCCGCGTGGATGCCAACGATGCCGCCGCCGCTCTGGACGTACGACAGCAGCGCGGCCTTCTCGTCATCGTTGAAGAACGAGCCTGTGGTGTTGTTGAACACGATGCAGTCGATCCTCGAGAGGAACGCCGGGTTGAACACCCGCTCGTCCTCCGTGCAGATCGTGCGGAACTCGCCCGACTGCTCGCCAATCGTCGTGATGATCGGCTTCCCGTAGTCCGCCGTCGTATGGCGGAACCCGGTGGTCTTCGAGAAGCAGAGAACGGTCTTCCCGGGCACGGGCGGCTGCTGGCCGAGGGCCGGGATGCAGACCGCGGCGATGAGCGCCACAGTGAGGGTCACGGGTAGCGTGAGTGCTGTTCTCATGGGATCAACCTCCTCTGGCTACTGCGCATCCGGCGCGAGGACGGACAGCTCGTGGATCGACCAGAACATCCCCTCGCCGTGGGTCTTCTCGATGGTGAGCTTGATATGCTGGGCTTCGACGGGATCGAAGGAGAGCGTGGACTTGCCGCCCTTGTTGATCACGGCCAGGTCCGAGGTCTTCGCGACCTGCTCCCACTCCTTCCCATCGGTGGAGACCTCGACCTTGAGGCCCTCGGGGAAGTCCTGGCCGGAGGGCCGGAAGTCGACGATGACTCCGTTCACCCTTTGCGGCTTGCCCATGTCGAGGGAGTACCAGTCTCCCGCCTTCATCGGCCGTCCAGTATCCCAGCGAGTCCCCACGTCGTCATCGAAGGCGGCCTTCACATTCCCGCCGATACAAGACTTGGCGGACCAGCCATCGGTGGGTAGACCCTTGCGCGCAAGGATCTTGAAGACACCGGTGTAGTCCTGCTCGGCGAGCACGGCGCCGTCCGACCCGAGGAGGCGGACCTTAGCGTCCATCCTCTTGTGCCAGGTCTGATTCCACCAGTTAGCGCAGTCCGAGACCTGGACCTCGCCCTTGGCAGGCAAGTCAACGAGCGCTATCTCCGTGTAGTGGCCGTCCGGGCCGTAGGAGATGGTCCACTCAGCAGTGCAGCCTCTCACGGCTGCGCCGGAATCGTTCGAGACTTTCAGCGCTTCGGGCGCCTCGGTTCCCTCGATCCAGATCCTCGGTGCGGCGGTCGCGGCGCCGGCGAGGAGCAGTCCCAGTGTGATGGCGGCGACGGTGCGCATAGCGGCCCTCCAGCGTACATAAGGCGTGGGCGGCGCGGGAGGCGATAGGCATGCCCCTCACCCGGAATCGGCAGAGAGCGCCGATTCCGACCTCTCCCGAGGGGAGAGGTGGAGAAACCCAACCCACGTGCAACTCAACTTGGCGTATACGACATCGCGCCCCCAAGCACCTGCGCAACTCGGCAGGAGAACGAACGGTTGCCTCAGAACAAGTGTTTGCTTAATGCGCGTGTCTGGCGTAACATGGGGGGAGACACGAGCCGGCGCGGCGATGGTGGCGTGCCCGGGGGGAATCGCGACGCGAGAGCGGGAGGAAGAACCCATGCGCGGTCTGACCAAGCGTCAGAGAAGCGTTCTGGATACGATCCGCAACCACATTGAGCGCGAGGGCTACCCGCCCACCGTGCGGGAGATCGGTCTGGCTCTGGGCCTGCGCTCGAGCTGCACGGTGCAGAAGCACCTGGAGGCGCTTACCCGCAAGGGCTACGTCAAACGAGACGGGAGCAAATCGCGGACGATCGAGATCGTGAAAGATGACGGCACCGTGCCCAGCATTGCGCGGGGTGTCGTGAACGTGCCGCTCGTGGGGCAAGTGGCTGCCGGGCAGCCGATCCTCGCCGAGGAGTACATCGAGGGATACCTGCCGATCTCGCGCGAGCTGCTGCCTTCCGACGATGTGTTCATGCTGCGGGTCAAGGGCGACAGCATGATCGAGGCGGGCATCTTCGATGGCGACTTCGTGGTCGTCCGCAAGCAGAACACGGCGGACAACGGGGACATGGTCGTCGCGATGACGCCTGAGGGCGAAGCCACTGTGAAGTTCTTCCGGCGCACCGAAACGGGATTCCGCCTCGACCCGGCGAACAGCGCGATGGAGCCGATACTCGTGGACGACGTCGAGATCCTCGGTAAGCCCGTCCTCGCCCTCCGCTCGCTGGCGTAACACAGCCCAGGAGGGGCCGCATGGGGGGACCGAGCGAAGCTCGGTGGGTCCCCAACTGGCCCCATGTCGCGAAGCCTAGGGGATGCGATCCTCGGGGGTCTCGGAAACGGGGCCGGTTCCTCCGGCGCCAGGGCTGGCGCCGATGAGGGAGAGGGGGGTGGCCCATGGGCCGCTCAAGCTGGGTCGTCGGCGTCTTCGCGCTTTCGCTGTGCCTCAGTGCTTCCGCGCTGTCCGCCTCGGCTATCACCGGCATGGTCGTGGATACAGACGGGAGTCCCGTGGCCGGGGCGAGAGTCATCCTGGCCGAGGTGCCTTCCCCACTGTTCCCGACCGATGAGCCCCTGGTGCTGGCGGAGCAGACGAGCGGGGCTGCTGGCGCATTCGCGTTCGAGGATGTCGGCGGGCAACGGCTGGAGGTCCTCGCGGTCCACGATGGGCGCATCGCGGCGACGCGGATCGGGGACCATGCCACCGAGGAGCTGCGCCTCACGTTCCCCGGCCCGCCGTGGTTCGCGGCGCGGGTTACAAGGCTGGACGGTACCGGTGTGCCCGGCGCCCGTGTCATGCCCGGCCGCAGGATCATACTCGGCGGTGACGAGCCCATGAGCCTCGCGATCCCCGACGATGTTGCGCGAATGCTGGCCGCCGTGTCCGACGACACCGGGCGCTTTGAGCTTCGAGGTCTTCGCTTCCGAGAGCCGTCCCCCGAAGACTCGCTTCGCCTGGGCGTGGAAGCACCCGGGTGTGCGCCGTTCACCTACACGGTGGGGCTAGGGAGGACCGACGACATCGTTCTCCCGGAGACGGGCAGCATTCGCGGGAGACTCTACACCGAGGAAGCGGACCTGCCCATGGAGGGAGTGCCGGTGCACGCGGAGCTCGACATGCGCCGACTCACTGCCGGCGTGGACGTGTGGACCGACGCGGAGGGCGTGTTCGTCTTCGACGGACTGCCCTTCGGCGTCTGGAAGCTGTGCGTGGATCCCAAGGGCGACCTGCCCTACGCGGCGACCCCGGTGCGTGCGCTGGTGCTGCCCGGAAGGACAGCCGAGGTGGATCTGCAGGTACGCCCGACGACGCGCGTGAACGGGAGTGTGGTCGATGCCGCGAGCGGCGCGCCGATGGCGGGCAGGACTGTTGCCGTCCTGCTACAGCAATGGGAGCCCACTGAGAGGGAGGAACTCGCCACATTGCGCCTGACGGATGCCCAGGGGCGATTCTCGGCTCGGCTGCTACCGGGGTACGAGGCCTATCTGGACTGCTCTGACCACTACAGAGAAGGGGACGTTCAGATCGCGGCGGACGAATGGGGCACAGGACAGGACATCACACTCCCGCCCATCAAGGTCGCCCTCACCCGCGCGCGAGTCGCGGAGGTGACCGTCCTCGGCCCGGACGGTGGCCCGGCGGCGGGGGCCTCCGTGCTGCTCCCAGGCGGCGGCTGGCATGTCACCGATGAGAACGGCAAGGCGACGGTCTCCGATGTGAACCTGGAGGAGGAGGAGCTGTGGCCGGTCGCGGTCCACGGCGCCGACGCCTCGGCGCGGGTCGCGGAGATGGCCGCCGATGGTAAGTTCGTCGTGCGCCTGCAGGCGGGCGCCGCAGGGCGAGTGTCGGGGCGGGTAGCGGACCAGGACGGTAGCCCTCTTCCGGGCGCTGAGGTCACACTCCAACTGGAGGGGCTGGGCACCATCCAACCGGAGGGGCCCGTCACCGTGTGCGGCGCTGGTCCCGATGGGACATTCCTCACCGACCCATTGCCCGCGGGCATCGGCCTGTCGCCCGAAGTGACCGTCAAGGGCGCCCCACCGGTGGACCTCGCCGAGTGCGCCGTCGAGGCCGGGGCGACGAGCGACCTCGGGGACATCACCATCCGGGTGGCGAAGGCGGAGGTCGTGGGGCGCGTGCTGGACAAGGCTGGGGGGCCCGTGAGCGGAGCCCGCGTCTTCGCGTCCGCCCAGCCGGGCGCGCCGAGGACGGAATCCGGTGCCGACGGCTCGTTCCGGCTGACAGGGCTCTGGGTGGCTGACACTTATGTCTTCGGGGAGCACCCGCAGCTTGGCTTCAACGGGGTGCGAGTCTCTGCGGGCCGTCCCGCCGAGATCCGCCTGGGCGACCCGGCAGCCATGTACGTGCCGACTCCGCTGGAGGCACCTACACTGGAGGCTCGCCTGGCCTGGGCCCGTCAGGCGCTGAACGTCCTTGCGGCCCACGGGTGCGAGCCCTACTCGTCTCTTCTGGTCCTGGAGCAAGTGGCGGTATTGGACCCGAAGGCTGCACGCGAGTGGTGTGCCAAGCTCGGCGTCACGGACCAGGACTTCGGGGAACGCACACGCACCGTGCGGCTTCGTACCGAGCCGGCCGCGGCTCTTGAGGACTGGCGCGCCGCCGTCCCCGTCGAGCGCCTGGCCTGGGAGATCGCGGAGGCATTCTACCGGTCTGGCCTGTGGCCCGATGGGCCGAGTGATGAAGTCGTCGCCGCTGTCGAGCAGCTTCTTCCGCAGGCGGATGATGCGTCTCGGCCCCTCGCGATGTGTGCATTGGCGAGGGCATGCACCAGGAAGGACCTGCCGCGCGCCATGGCCTACAGCGAAGAAGCGTGGCGGGCGCTGGAGAACATCGACCTGTCCGTCGATGACCTCACGCGCGAGTCCCTCGTGGAGCACGGCTTCGCCGAGCTTGCGTTGGCCCGTCCGCTGGAGGCCGTCAACCTGGCCATGGCCTACGACACCGATCTCCGGTACAGCCTTCCATCATTGGCTGAGGCAGCGGCTCACACGGACCCCGAGCTGGCGCGCGCGCTGACGCTCATGGTCGGCGAGGACCCCGAGGACGACCCCGACACGCTCGCAGACATGGCATGTTCGGTGGCGGGCGACGACCCCGACCGCGCTCTGGCCGTGCTCGAGACCGCTCCTCGCGGGACAGCGGAGACGGTGGAGGCGTACGCCCGGGTAGCGGAGGCGCTCCAACTGGCCGGGCATCATGAGCACGCGCTCCGGGCCGTGGACGGAGCCGCTGCAAGAGCGTACGAGGTATGTTCTTCGCTCTCCCAGGAGCCGTCCGAGTCCATGGGCGGGCTGTTCGCACGCTCGGCGGCCGCCGCGCACATCGTCGGGCATCCTTGCACGGGGGAGCTCGTCCTCCGCGCGCTGTCGTGGCGCTGGCCTGAGCAGGGGGGCAAGCGCGACGTGGCCGTTGTGAGTCCCGCGGGACGCTTCGCGATCCTGGACGAGCCCGCGATGTGCCTCCTGGCGAGTCTCGCGGCGACCCTCTCGCCAGTGGACAAGGCCGCGACGCTCTTCCTGGTGAACCGTTCCGTGGGCGCAAGCGAAGACCCAGGGGACGCCATGGCGGACGTTCTGATCGCGGCGGTCGATTCCGACCCCGCACTCGCGTTGCAGCTCGTCGAAGCATGGCTGGAGAACGGGGGGACGGACGCGGCGTTCCCCGTGGCGCAGGGCGTCCGCGAAGTGGTGCGGAGCTGGGGCCGCCACGGGCAATGACTGAGAGGCGGCGATGTCGTGGGATGGCGTACGTCATTGCCTACCGATAGGCGAGGCCGGCCGGAGGGCGCGTCCGGCGGGGCTGCATCTATTTCCGTGTGTATGGGAGGGCGGACGCCTCGTCCGCCAGTCGGCCGCAGGCCGACCTGCCCTCCCACGCCGGTGGGAGGCCCCCGCCCTGGACGATGGCCTCGCGCCGGCGCAGGCGTGTCATCGCTTCGCGATGTGATCGACGAGGCGTCGATCCTCCGCCGAGGTCGCCGCTCCCTGCACACGATCCCAGATGCCGCCGTCCGGCGGAGGCTGCTCCCTCACCCGGTTGAAGGGGTGTATGAACGAAGTGGTCGCTCGTGCGGTGGTGTTTGATTTCGACGGCACGCTCGTACGCCAGACGATCGACTTCGCGCTCATGCGGCGCGAGATCGTCCGAGTGGTCGCTGCGTACGGGGCCGATAGCCCCGACATCGTCGACATGCACCTGCTGGAGTTGGTCGATGCCGCCGCCGCGCTGCTGGGCGATGAGGCGCAGAGGGAACGGCTGAGGCGGGAGACGTACGCCGTCATCGAGGAGATCGAGTGCGAGGCGGCGGGCCGGGCGACGGTGCTGCCCGGCGCCGATGCCATGCTGGCTGAGCTACGGCGGCGAGGGATCCTGACCGCGGTGGTCACGCGGAACTCCGAGCGCGCCGTGCGTACCGCGTTCCCCGGCGTGGATGCCGCGGTAGACGTTTTCCTCCCGCGGGAGGCGGTGCGGTTCGTGAAGCCTCACCCCGAGCACCTGGACCTGTGCCTGGCGCGACTCCAGACAGCGCCGGGTGACACGCTCATGGTTGGCGACCACCCGCTGGACGTCGAGGCCGGGCGCGCGCACGGGATGCGTACCGTCGGCGTGCTCACCGGGTCCGGCTCCGAGGCCGACCTACGCGCCGCCGGTCCCGACTACGTCCTGTCGGACGTCACGCAGGTCCTCGGACTGCTCAGATGACAGGAGCTCACAAGTGGTGAGTACTCCAGCAACCTCGGCCCGGCGCCAGATTGCGGCTTCGCTGACCTCCGCGTGTGTCATCCTGAACGGAGTGAAGGATCTCGGGGGTGGGGTGGCCAGCGCACGGCTCCGTGGGGGACCTCCGCCACCGCGCGCCGAGATCCTTCACTCCGTTCAGGATGACAGCCAGGGGCCACTCTCACCACCTGTGAGTTCCTACCTGGGATGATGCCGATGGACTCCTTCCGTCCGGGCAAGTTGCACCTCGATCTCATGGCGGAGCTGCTGTCAGCGGCGGTCCGTCCCGATCCGTCGGTCATCGTCGGCCCGGGCATCGGCGAGGACGCCGCGGTCATCGACTTTGGCCCGCGCTACCTCGTCGCGAAGACCGACCCGATCACCTTCGCCACCGACCGGATCGGCTGGTACGCGGTGACGGTGAACGCCAATGACATCGCCACGCGTGGCGCCAGACCAAGGTGGTTTCTCGCGACCGTGCTGCTGCCCGAGACCGGCACAGACCAGGCCCTCACGGCGAGCATCTTTGCCCAGATGCGCGCGGCGTGCGATGGCATCGGTGTGACGTTGGTAGGGGGCCACACGGAGGTCACCATCGGGCTGGACCGGCCCATCGTAGTCGGCACGATGCTTGGGGAGGTAGAGCGGGATCGGCTGATCTCAACCAGCGGTCTCTCCGTGGGTGACCGGATCCTGCTGACCAAGGGCGTGCCCATTGAGGGCGCCGCCATTCTGGCCGTAGAGGCGGGCGAGCGCCTCATGTCGATGGGTGTGGCCGCCGCGGAGCTGGATGCGGCGCGGAGCCTGCTCGATGATCCGGGCATCAGTGTGAGTCGCGAGGCGGCCATCGCGGCCGCGACCGGATGGGTCACCTCGATGCACGACCCGACGGAGGGCGGCGTCGCTACGGCGCTGCTGGAGATGGCCCGCGCGGCCCGCGTGGGGCTGCGTGTGAGGCGCGACCGGATCCCGGTGCTGCCTGTCGCGGAGCGCCTGTGCGCTGCGTTGGGGCTGGACCCATTGGGTGTGATCGCCTCGGGTGCGCTCCTCATCGGGGTCCGCACGGAGGGGGCGGAGGCCGTGATCGAAGCGCTGCGCTCCGAGGGCATCCCGGTCGCTGAGATCGGGGAGGCGGTGCCGGAGGAGGAAGGCGCCACCTTCGTGCGCGTCGAACACTGCGACCCGATCCCCTACTTCGAGAAGGACGAGATCGCGAGGATCCTTTGATGCTGGCGGATGAGCGACGCCAACGACTGGCCGTCATCGGCGGGAGTGGCGTGCAGGACTTCCTCACCGATGAGACCGGCGAGGAGGAGTTGATCCCGACCCCCTACGGCGAGGCGCTCCTCGTCTGGAAGCGACACATGGGCAAGCGCGTCGCATTCCTCCCGCGCCACGGGCCCGGGCATCGCGTCCCCCCGCATCGGATCAACTACCGGGCGAATGTGTGGGCACTGGACCTTGTTGGGGCGACGACGGTGATCGCCACTGCCGCGGTCGGCGGACTCGTGCCCGACCTGGAGCAGGGCCAGTTGGTGTTCGCGGACCAGTTCCTGGACTTCACCAAGCAGCGGCCGCTGACGTTCTTCGAGGGCGAGAACGGGAAGGTCCGCCACACGGACGTCTCCGAGCCCTACTGCCCGCGGATCCGCTCGATAGGCTCCCGGATCGCCCGCGATATGGGGCTAACGTGCCGCCCGGAAGGAACGTATGTCTGCGTGGAGGGGCCGCGGTTCGAGACGACGGCAGAGATCCGTATGTACACCATGCTCGGCGGCCATGTGATCGGGATGACCAACCTCCCCGAGGTGGTGCTGGCGCGGGAGTTGGGTTTGTGCTATGGGTTGGTCACGGTCGTGACCAATCCGGCCGCCGGGGTGGTTCGCCCAAAGGTCGAGCATCAAGGGGTCCTCGAGGCCATGCGCCAGGTGGGGCCGGAGCTGGAGCAACTGTTGCGCCGCATGGTGGAGGAGCTGGACGACGACCCTCGCTGCCTGTGCCGCGGGAACGGGCAGAACCACGCCATGCCGACGCCGCCGAGATGAGGGGGCCGCGAGTGGCCAGGGGGTTCGCAACGATCGAGTGGCGAGGCGACTCGGTGCGCCTCATCGACCAGACGCTCCTGCCGGCAGAGTACCGGCTGATCGACATCCGGACGATCCCGGAGATGTGCGAGGCGATCCGGGTACTGCGCGTTCGGGGAGCGCCGGCCATCGGGTGCGCGGCCGCCTACGCGCTCGCGCTCCTCGCCCATCAGTCGAGGGGCTCCGCCGTTCCCGAGCTCATCGCCCAACTCGAGGTCGCGGCGGAGGACCTTGCAGCCACACGGCCCACGGCGGTGAACCTCTTCTGGGCCATCGACCGCATGATGAGGGTCGTCCGCGGGCGTGAGTGGGCGTCCGGCGTGGAGTTGGCCGAGCGGTTGGTTGTTGAGGCCCAGGCGGTGTTCGACGAGGACAACCGCGCATGCCGGGAGATGGGCGCCCATGGCGCGGCGCTCCTGCCGGACCCGTGCAATGTGCTCACCCACTGCAATGCCGGCGGGCTCGCGACCAGCGGGTACGGTACCGCAGTGGGCGTGATCCGTGCGGCGCATGAAGCCGGCAGGAAGGTCCATGCCTGGGTCGATGAGACGCGGCCCCTGCTGCAGGGCGCTCGCCTCACCGCGTGGGAGCTTCAGCAGCTCGGCATTCCCGCGACCCTCATCTGCGACAACATGGCGGGCCATGTCATGTCGCTTGGGAAGGTCGACGCCGTCGTCGTCGGGGCGGACCGCATCGCCGCCAACGGGGACACCGCGAACAAGATTGGCACGCAGTCCGTGGCCGTGCTCGCGGAGTACTACGGCGTGCCCTTCTACGTGGCGGCGCCGGTGTCGACCATCGACCCAGCGATCCCGTCAGGGCAGGAGATCCCCATCGAGCAGCGAGACCTGTCGGAGATCACGAGCCCGCGACGCGTGCGGTTCGCGCCCGAGTTGGATGGCAGCCTCGGCGCCTACAACCCGGCGTTCGACGTCACTCCGGCGCACCTGATCGGCGCGATCATCACGGAGCGCGGCGTGTTACGCCCGCCCTATGGCAAGGCGATCACTGAGCTGTTCGCCGGACGGTAGTGAGGAGGTCGGCTGTTGAGCGAGTCTGCGGAGATCGGAGTCTTCGGTGGATCCGGGTTCTACGAGTTCGCGGAGGACCTCAAAGAAGTGAAGGTCGAGACGCCATACGGCGCACCGAGCGAGAAGATCGCCATCGGCACCGTGGGCGGACGGCGGGTCGCATTCCTCCCGCGCCATGGCAAGAGCCATCAGCTCCCGCCCCATGCCATCAACTACCGCGCGAATGTCTGCGCGATGAAGCAACTGGGCGTGACACGCATCATCAGCCCGACTGCCGCAGGCAGCCTCCAGGCCGGCGTTGCGCCCGGCGAGTTCGTGATTGTCGACCAGTTCATCGACCGCACGAGCGGCCGGAAGGACACCTTCTACGACGGCCCGGTGACCACGCACATCTCGACGGCCGAGCCCTATTGCCCACAGCTCCGACAGCACGCAGTTCAGTGTGCCGCCGACCTTGGCATCCCCTGCCATGACGGCGGCACGGTGGTTGTGATCCAGGGGCCGCGGTTCTCGACGAGGGCCGAGAGCCAGTGGTTCACGAACAACGGTTGGCATGTCATCAACATGACCCAGTACCCGGAGGTCGTCCTGGCGCGCGAGCTTGAGATTTGCTATCAAGCGGTGGCGCTCATCACCGACTACGACGCCGGCATCGTCGCGACGGACGGCGTGGAGCCGGTGAGCGTGGACATGTTCCTCGATGTCTTCGCGAAGAACGTGGACAACGCCAAGCGTCTATGCGAGCGGATGATCGCCACCGTGCCCGCCGAGCGCACCTGCGCCTGCGGCTCCGCGCTCTCAGGCGCGCGACTCGAGTAGCAGGCTTCCCCCCCTGGCCCGCCTCCGCACAGGTGCCCCAGAGAGGGCACCCGAGTGCGCAACTGAGCGGGCTCACGTGCTCGCCTGTCCGATCTCCCAAAGCCAGTATGGGCCAAGAAGGGAGGTGAGGCATGCCATGAGGATGACTCACCAAGCGCGAAAGTGGTGCTGCTTCGGGCTGGTGGTGATGGTGGTGGCGTTGGGATGCTGGGGTGGGGTTGAGTGCCTAAGCTCTCGGTTGATCCCAAGCGTCGACAAGCTGATCGCCACACTCGAGGACCCTCTCAGCACACCCTCGCAACGCTACTACGCGTGCAAGTGGCTGCAACACAAGTCACCGGAGAGGGCCGCGCACGCAGTGCCAGCACTGGCGGCATGCGTCGCCGGCAATGCCGTCGACCGGACGATTCCGGGAACGGGCGGAGTGTCGATCAACGATGCCAGAGCCATCGCGGCTGAGACCCTCGGCATGCTCGGGCAGCATGCCGGCCCCGCCGTACCCGTGCTTCTCGCCCACCTCGACGATGGGTGCTCCACCGTGCGCTACGACATCGCCTGGGCGTTGGGCCAGATCGGGGACACATCGACCGTCGACACGTTGCTCCAGCGGTTGCTCGTCGAGGAGGACCCCGACGTGGCGGGGGTGGTCAGGGACAGCATCATCCAGCTCGGGGGAGATCCCGTGGCATGGCTGATGGACCGGCTCGCCTCCCCAGACCCGTGGACGAGGCGTGCGGCGCTTCAGGCCTATGGACAGGCTCGCGGCAGGTACCAGCTTGCGAAGCTCGCCACGTTCCTGGAGGACGAGTCGCCCATGGTTCGCGCGGAGGCGGCGACCATCATCGGCAGGTCGCACGCCAGGTCCATGACCGCGACTCTGGCGCGCCGCCTGGTCACGGAGCCCGACCACGCCGTTCGTGCGGCCATCCGAGAGGCGATCATCGCCGTGTACGCGTGGCCGGAGCACCCGGATTCGAGCACGGCTCTCCACTGGGCAGCGGGAGACGGAGGCCTCGAGGTCGTCCGACTGCTGCTACAGGCTGGCGCGGACGTTCGGGCCCTCAATGCCCACAAGGAGACGCCCCTACACTGGGCAGGGAGCGCCTCGGTAGCCAGAGTGCTTGTCGCCCACGGGGCGTCTGTCGCCGCCCGCGATGCCTACCAGCGGACACCCCTCCACACGGCAGCCCGAGCCGGGCGCGTGGATGTGGTGCAGCTTCTTCTCAGCAGTGGCGCGCGACGTGACGCCCGGAACGCGAAGGGGCGCACAGCGCGCGACGACGCAGAGCTTGCCTGGCGGAAGGCGCCCCCTGGAGCGCCCGGCGACTATGAAACGGTCATCGGGATGCTGGGCGGCCCGACCGGGGAGTAGAGGAGGGCTTCCGGCGGGAAGCGCGAACGGAGGCCGGTGGGCCCGCCGGCGCGCCGGCTGCGTCGTGGCGGACGCCTGCCAGCGTGGAACGAGAAGGGACGGCACCACCCGATGATGACGCCCGAACTCCCCGAGGTGAGAGCCGCGATCCGCAGCATCCCGGACTTCCCCGTGCCGGGCATCCTATTCCGCGACATCACCCCCGTGCTCCAGGATCCAAGGCTGTTCCAGCAGACTGTTGAGGCCTTGACTGCATACGCCCGTCGCCGCGGGGCCGAGGTCATCGCGGGGGTCGAGTCGCGCGGCTTCATGTTCGGGGCGCCCGTGGCACTCGCGATGGGCCTCCCGTTCGTGCCCGTCCGCAAGAAGGGCAAGCTCCCGGCCGACACGGAGAGCGTCGAGTACGCGCTGGAGTACGGCACGGCGGAGATCGAGATCCACAAGGATGCCGTCCGGCCGGGTCAGCGAGTGCTTGTGCTCGACGACCTACTGGCGACGGGGGGCACGGCGGCGGCCGCCGTGGAGCTGGTTGAGAAGATCGGCGGTACCGTCGCCGGTATCGCCTTCGTCATTGAGCTGGTCGGCCTCCGCGGGCGCGAGAAGCTCGCCGGTCGCGACGTTGCCGCGTTCGTGCGGTACGAGTGACGGGGGGACTGTCACCATGGGGACTTCGCCCAGCGCGCGGCTCACGGCGGTTGCCGCCTGCATCATCGCCACGGCCACGGTGGCGGGCGCGCAGCCCGCGCAGCGCATCAGCGTGCCGGTGCGGCTGAGCCCGGAGGCGGTGAGCGAGGCCCCGCAGGGCACGTCGGACGGCAACTGGGTCGTCGGCAACATCGTGGACGGGCGCTGGGGGACGGCTCCGTACTACCCGAACCAGCAGTGGATGGCCCGGCACATCTCGGAGCCGGGGTATGACATCTGGTGCCGGCTCGACCTGGGTCGGCCTCGGCGGATCCATCGGGTCGATCTCGGGAACTCGCTTCTGCCATCGTTCGTGCATGTGAAGGACATCCGACTTGAGTTCTCAGACGGGTCCACGGTGGATGCTCGCCTCGAGCGCAATAGCGCTCGACAGACGTTCACTTTCGCGCCGGTCACCGCGGAGTGGTGCCGCATTCACCTCCTCAGCCACTACGGGGACGGGACCTCCATCGACACGGACAGCGGAGGTCTGGCTGAAGTCGTGCTGTACGAGCTCGTAGAACCCGCGCAGGCCTCACTTTCAGAGGTCGCGTTCGTGCCAGGGGATGGGGGTGAGGTGACAGCGGGCCTCGTGACGGAGGCGCCGGTGGACGGGACGGATGAAGTGCGCCCGGCGGAGGGGCAGTTCCTCGGGGATGCCGGGCAGACATGGCGCCTCTGGTACGACATCCCCGCCGAGCGGCGGGCGCCGCGGACGGGATGGGCCTTCTTCGAGGTCGAGTGCGGTCCAGGCGATGCGCCGACGCTCGAGGTCGCCGACGCTCGCCTCTTCGTGGATGGCTCCGCGTCCGACAGCGGGCGCGTCCTTGGGGAGGGGCGCCACAGAGTGCTCTGCGAGGTCACAGGCCCGACGTTCAGCATCCGGCTGGTGAGGCCGGGCGGGGCGCGGGTGACCCTCACGCTCCAGGACACGGGCGGCCGCGCTGGGGACATCCTCAGGGACCTCCTCGCCCTCACCATCCGCCCGCGCATCGTCAGGCCTAGTCACGCGCCGCAGGTCCGTCTCGTGCCCCCGCATCTCGCTGCGCCTGCCGCGCCCGGCGGGATCGAGGCCGCGCTTCTCGCGTCGAACGCCGACACCGTTGGCCTCGACGGCCCGGAGGTCGCATCGCTCAGGCTCGACTATCGCACTCCCGCTCGTGTCTCGACCACCGGGCTGAGGCCGGGGGTCTACACGGTTCGGCTTCGGGACCGACCGACTGTGCAGGAGTGCTTCACCATTGCGGAACCGGGCGCGCCGGAGCCGGGCACGACCGACCTCAGCGGCGATGGACGCCCGGACCTTCTTGTGCTCACCTGGAACGGGCGCCTCTCGGCCTTCATCGCTGACGACGGGCCCTTGCCCTGGACAGACCTAGACCGCGACTGGAATGCCTACTTCAACCGAGCCTTCGCGGTTGGTGATACCCCACCCCGCGTGTGGACGCCGGAGCGGGCGCGATGGGGGTCATACACACTGCTCGTGGACCAGGATGGTGACCGTGCGTTCGACCATGACGTCGACTTCTGGTACCAGGTCATCGACGTGGACGGGGACGGCGACCCCGACATCGAGTTCTACGCCGCTGAACTGGGCACTGAGAACCTCATCAAATACTGCTTCGACCTGGACGATGACAACCGGCAGAGCTACATCGACTGGGCAGGTGCGTGCTACGGCAACGAACAGGCCTACGAGGGGTCGGGCCAGTACCTCCAGGACACCTTGGGCAATGGGTTCTTCGCGAACGGTCGGACCCGCATGGGCGATCGGTACTTCACGGACCTGCGCGGGGCGTGGGAGAACCCCATCGCGTGGTACGACCTCGACGACGACGGTGCGACCGAGCTGGTTGTCCGGGCCACGGACGGCTATGCGCCTTCGGACGGCCGCCTGATGGAGTTCGAGGTCGCGTTTGACATCGACCGCTCGACGACACCAAGAGACCCGTCCTCACTCGATCTCCAGGTCACGCGACTGGGGTACCAGAGTCGCCCGTTCGACTACTCCGCCTACGTGGAGGACTTCCCTCGCCTGGCCGGCCTGCCCCAAGCCGACTACCTCTTCGGACGCCGCCGCTACCTGCGCCACCAGACACAGCGGATGTGGATCCCGTATCTCGATGCCTACCAGATCGGCATGGGGCCGGACATCCGGTGGGATAGCGCGTTCCTGCTCTTCGACGAAGACGACGATGACAACCGCTGGGAGGAGATGTTCTCACCGCACGAGGGCTACGGGTACGAGGACCACCTGGGCGACCGTTGGGAGTCCGATGACGACTACAATGGCGGTGGGCAGCTCTATGTCGGGAAGTTCGACGGCCGCATACATCTGTATGGCGCCAATCGTGCGGAGTGGACGGTCGATCCGCGGGCGCTGTTCAAAGGCAGCATCGATCGAGGCGCGACAAGCGAGGGCCCGCTCCCACCCAACGGCCTGCGCTACGCGTGCGTGCGCTACACGGACACGGACGGCAACGGGTTCATCGATCACCTGACATACGGTGAGGCGCGGTACGGTGCGCCTGACTCGTTTGAGGTAACCCGCGAGGTCGACCTCCTGGCCTTTGCCGACGAAGCCGACCCTCACCCCGATGTATGCGAGCTGTTCGACCTCTCCACCGCAGAGCCCGCCACCGGACGGAAGGTGAGCGACTGGGACGGCAGGGCGGTGACCGGTCTCCGGCTCGACGCCTACGACCGGCTGTGTGCACTGTTCAGGCGGGCCGCCCGCGCGCGCTTCCAGGCTGCCGCGGAGCTACGGGATGCGGCCCGCGCGCAGGGCCTTCTGAGCCGTGAGGCGTTCCCGTCGCTCCCTGCTCCGGTGAGGCAGGTCAGCCGTCTGGACAAGGCTGCGCTTGCGGGCCTCACAGATGTGCGGCCCCGCGCCGGGTACCACGACCTGCAGACGCCTCGGACATTGCACGAGACCTACAGCGACGCATACTGGCTGGCGGAGAAGGTGTTCGCCGACCTCCTGGCAGCGGTCCCGCCGGAGCGCCGACACGCGCTGTCCGCTCTGTACTACGAGGGCCGGCTCGACGAGCTGGCCGATGTCGTGGCTCACATACAGTGATCCGGACTCCGCGGGCCGGGCAAGACCGCAGGGCTCCCATGCTCGTTGGCGTTCCCCGTCCAACGACGACAGCGCAGTGGCAGTGGCTCACCGGCATGTCACCGCGTAGACCCTCACGCCATAGGGCCCCAACTGGTCGGAGACCAGCGTTTCGCCGTCGAGCACGCTCGCCTTCAGCCTGGCCCCACTAAGGAAGTCGGTCACGTGGCATTCGAGGGCTGTGTTCCCGACATGGGCCGGCGGGATACGTAGGCTCAACGTCTGCGCATCGGGCGAGGAGTTCGCCACGATCGCGTACGTGCTCTGCCCATCGGCCTTGGCCAGAACGTCGGTTTCTGGGTTGTCGCACTTCGCCGCCACAGTCCGCAGGGACAGAAGCGGGGCGATCTTCCGGATCTCGCGTGCGGTGGCTTTGATGGACTCCCATAGCGCCGACGATCGGGAGATGTCCATGGCGCTCTGGCCCCACCAGATGATCCCATCCGCGCCATGGATGACGGACGTGTAGGCCATGAACCGGTTCTCGGTCGGTGTGGGACGACGGCCGACGCGGCCCAGATCCTCTTCGCCGAACCCCTGGATCACGGACACGATCCTCTTGCGAGGGGCATACTCTCGGGCCCTGCGAACGTAGTCTCCCACCACAGCAAGGTCGGTTGTGAGCGGAACCGGGTAGACGTCGAATCCGTACCAGTCGGCCGAGGCCACGGTCTCCTCTACGCCGCGGCGGAACGCCTCGTTGATCTGCTCTCGGATCGCGGCCGCGCCGGGGTCGCGGTCAACCACGAACGGCAGGGCCCCCTCGACCACGTATACGGGAAGGCCGCTGAAGACGGAGCGGACTGTCCTGGCCACGCGGGCTACGTTGTGCAGTTCGATCGGGGGAGCCTCCTCCGGCGCGAACGTACCGACGACATGGTTGCTCGCCGGCTCATCGAGGTTCTCGAAGCCGGCGATGACGGACGTGTCCCCACGGAGGCACTGGTCCCGGAACCGGGTGAGGGCGCGCCGCAGCGCATCCGTGTCGACCTCAGAGCTCCACTGCTCCGACGGGACGAAGACAAAGACGGGGAAGAGGATCTTCAGCCGGTCGCGCGCGGCCCGATAGGGTGAGTGTCTGCCTCCGCAGTAGGTGGGCGATGCCGGGTCCATGTCGAAGAAGTAGGCGTCATGCCCGGAGGAGCTGACACCTTCGGTGTTCTCCCGCGTGATGAAACAGGGGAAGAACACGTTGAACCCATGGTGGCTGAGGTCGGTGAAGACCTCGAAGAAGCACGGTGCATCCGCCGAGCCGAACAGCGAGACGGGGGCGCCCGCGGCACCGATCACGAACTCCGACCCCACGATGCCCGGACGGCCCGAAGGCACCACGCCATCGGCCGCGGCCTTACCTGCAACTGCGAGGCAGAGCGCGGCACCGAGCAGTCTACGCCATAGGCTTGCCATTCTCGCAGAACCCGAAGTCGTCGCGGAAGCTGAACAGCCCGTATATCCCACCGGTGTGGACGAAGACCACGCGGCGGCAGTGCGAGAGGACCCCATCGCGGATCTCCTCCAGTGTGCCGCGGAATGCCTTGCCCGTGTAGATCGGGTCGAGCAGGAGGCCGGTACGCTGAGCGATGTCGTGGATGAAAGCCAGCTCGGGCGGCGTCGCTTCGCCATAGGCTGTGCCCACGTAGCCGGTGATCACATTGATGTCCTCGTCCGGCACTTCCGTCTCGATGCCGAACCGCTCGCGCGTCTGCTCGATCAGGCCGCGGATAAGGGGGAAATGGCAGCCAGCGGTGCGGGAGATGTGGACGGCGTAGACCGGGCAGCCGAGGCCGAAGGCGCGGGCGCCCAGCATCAGCCCGGCGGCGGTGCTGCCACTGCCGACGGCGACGGTCACGGCGTCGGCCTTCTTGCCCATGGCGTCGAGCTGTTCCTTGATCTCCCGCGCGCAGCCCATGTAGGCCATGACACCCAGGGGCGCCGAACCGCCGGCGGGGATGATGTAGGGCTTGCGGCCCTGCTTCAGAAGGTCGGCGGCGATGGCATCCATTACCTCGCCCATGTTCCAGCGCTCGCTCGACGGGACATAGTGGATGGTGGCGCCCAGCAGCTTGTCCAGGAGGATGTTGCCGTCGATGTCCACGTGGCCGTTGCCGGAGAGGACGAGGTGGATGTCCAGGCCCAACTCCCGGGCCACAATGGCGGAGATGCGCGCATGGTTCGAGAGGCGGTTGCCCCCCGTGATCAGTGTATCGGCTCCCTGCGCCAACGCCTCGGCAGCGAAGAGCTCCAGCTTGCGGATCTTGTTGCCAGACGTGCCGCAGCCCGTCTCGTCGTCTCTCTTGATGAGCAGCTCGCGGTCGCCGAGGTAGTCGGTCAGGCGCTGCGGGGGCGCGAAGATCCGGGTTGGCAGTGTCGCCAGCGGCACGCGGTCGGGGAACGCGATCGTCGCAACCATCTCCATCTATACGGGGCAGAGCAAGCGAGCGGCCAAGCCGTTCGCCTCTCGCGGGCGGAGCCTCATGCCCGTTGGCGACCGGCCAAGCCGCTCGCCTCGGGAGGCGTCACTGGGAGGACCAGCGAGAACGTCGACCCCTCGCCCAGCTTGCTCGTGACCTCGATGCGCCCGCCATGGGCCTCCACGAAGCCTCTGGACAAGTATAACCCAAGGCCCGCCCCAACGGCGGACCTTGCCAGCTTCCCACCCACCCGGCGATAGCGCTGGAAGACGGTCGGCAGGTCCTCCTCCGAGATGCCGAGCCCCTGGTCGCAGACTTCGATGCGGATGAAGGCCCCCTCCGAACGGGCGCAGACCCGGATGGGGCCGCCATCCGGGGAGTACTTGATGGCATTTGAGATGAGGTTGATGAGGACCTGCTCGATCTTGCCGCCGTCAGCGTGGATGTGCGGCAGCTCGGCGGGCACGTCCGTCGTCAGTTCGTGCACCGTCGTCTGGGAGCGATGCCTCGCCACGACGCGGTCGATGAGGTGTGCGACATCCAGGTCGACGTAGCGCAGGTCCAGGGCACGACCGGCTTCGATGCGGGAGATGTCGAGGATGTTCGTCACCATGCTGTTGAGCCGGTCGGCCTCCTCGACGATGAGGCATGAGAGCTCGCGGCGCATGGCATCGTCGATCCGGTCGGCCATCCGGAGGAGGGTCGTCGCCGCTCCCTTGATGCTCGTCAGAGGGGAGCGGAGCTCGTGGGAGGTCATGGAGACGAGGTCGGACTTGAGCTGGCTGAGCTCCTCAAGCTCCGTGATGTCTGCGAGGATCACCACATGCCCTCCGCTGTCATCGTCGCCGCTCAGGCGCGCGATGTGCGGTTGGAAGATCTGCCGTACCGGGTCTCCCACGGGAATGCGGTTCGGCGCGTGTCCCGCCTGGAAACGGGTCAGGCACTCCACGAGCGCATCCCCCACCTTGGTGCCCTGTACGACCTCCTGGAGGCGGCGGAACTGCACCAGCGTGCGATCCACGCCGAGCAGGTTCTCGGCGGCAATGTTGAGGAGCATGAGCCGGTTATCATCGTCCATCACCAGCGCGGGGCTCGGCGCCGACTCCAACACGCGCTCGAGCTGCTCCCGCGCCTGGCGAATAAGGGCGTTGGACTCCTGGATCTCCGCGAGTGCCTCCTGTATGCGTTCCTGCAACGTGTCGACCATTCGCGCCAGCTCGATGCTCGGAGCGGCCAGGCCGGCGACGGCCTGGAGCAGCCGCAGGTCGTCCGGCCCAAACGTCCCCGCGCCCTCCGCGCGGCGGACGCTCAGGACGCCGATGAGCTGCTCGCGTACCTTCAGTGGTACGCACATTGCGGCGCTGTAGCTCGCGTCGTGGCGCCCCTCCGAATCCGGGTGGCGCTCGCCCGGCGCGAGCACCATCGGCTCGCCCGTCTGAGCGACGGTCCCGGCGACGCCTCGCCCGACTCGGATGCGGGTGCGCCGCACCACGTCCTCCGCCAGACCCGTCGCGTGTCGAATCGTCATCGTGTGAGGGATGTGAGGATCGACGAGCATGATCGAGCCATTCGCAACGTCGAGCAGCTCGCCCAGGCCGCGGATCAGCTCACCCATCGCTGCGTCCGCGCCCTCGTCAGAGGCTGCGAGCGCACCCACGCGGCAGAACAGGTCGATGGCTCCACGATACCGATCGGAGGGCCCCGTACCCTCCGCTCGGCACTCTCCACACTGAGGGTCACGCGTCTCCGACATGGGTCTGCGCCGCTCCTCATCTGGCGTCCGGACGGATGCCGACCGAGCCTGGCCGTCAACTGCGACGGCTACGCGCCAGCCATGAACACGCATACAGCAGTCACATTGTCTCTCGATCCGGCCTCGATCGCGGCTCGCACGAGCGCACTGGCGGCCTCGGTCGGCGACGATGACCCAGTCAGGATCCCGCATATCCTCAGCTCGGGCAGGGGATCGTGCAGCCCATCGGAGCACAAGAGGATCACATCGCCCGGCAGAAGAGTGAGGTGATAGATGTCGGGCTCGAAGGGTGCGCCCCCCCCGACGCACTGGGTCAGAGCGCTCCGGAACGGCGAATGCCGCGCAGCTTCGTGTGTCATCAGCCCTGCGCGGACCTGGGCCGCAACGAGGGAGTGGTCGGCGGTGACCTGAGTCAGGCCACCATCGCGCAGGAGGTATGCCCGGCTGTCCCCGACGTTCGCGATGGTACACCCGCTCCCGATCGCCGCCGCGACGAGCGTGCATCCCATGCCCGCTCGACCCGGCGATGCCGACGCCACGGACAGCACCCGCTCGTGGGCCGCAGCGAAGCCCATGAGGAGCCGGTCGGCCGCTGGTGACTCATCGGGAACATAGAAGGCTTCGCGGAGGGCGCTGACGGCCGTGCTGCTCGCGAGAGCGCCGGCGGCGTGCCCTCCCATTCCGTCCGCGACAACGAAAAGGGCGCCCAGCGGGGCTAGAGGGTCATCCGGGCCCGGCGCAACGGCGTCGAATGCGTCCTCGTTCTCTCCGCGTACGACCCCGACGTCGGTCTCGACACCGAACGACAGGCGGACCCCTCCGTACGACAAGGGTGTCTCGCGTTTCGAGCCCAAGTCACTGGCGCCATCCGAACTGGCTGGGGTCCGCTGCTCCACGGTCGCCTCGCCTGAGGGTCGTTCCGATGCATTGTAGCACGCGCTCCAGCGACCGAGAAGGCGCGACCTCCGGGGCAACTGCTCACAGTTGGTGAGGCTGGTGTGATGCACGGCGCCAGGGCGCAGCAAGCAGCGCCCCTACGCGAAGGCACGGCTCATGTAGGGGCGCCGCTTGCCGCGCCCACACTCACCAGCTGTGAGCAGATACCCTCCGGGAGCGACGACTCAGCTCGCCGCCACCGCTTCGATGGCCTGCAGCGTCTCATCAGCCATGTCGCATAGGCGCACGCGGTGAAAGCCGGCGACCCCTGTCGTGAGCGTGTCGTTGAACACCGACGTCCATTCGCGTGGGATCTCGCGGGCGCCCAAGAGGATGCCGATGACCGACCCGGCCGTAGCGCCGTTGCAGTCCGTGTCGAAGCAGGGCTGAACGGCCCGTGCCACCGTGTCACCGAACCTCCCCTCGCCCCACAGCAACCCGGCTGAGACGATCATGGCATTGCTGATGGTGTGGCACCAGTCGTGCGCCCGGGCCTCGTCCCATTGCTCGTGGATCCGCTCGATGGCATCGTCGTAGCCAACCCCGTCCGCGTGCCAGGTGAGGACCTTGCGGATGTCGTCCGCCAGCCGACACCTTACCGGGATCTCGCCCAGCCCGGCGCGGATGGCTGTGGGCACGCCATCCACGACGAATGCCGCTGCGATCATCGCGGCCGCCCACATCTCGCCGTAGATGCCGTTCTTGACGTGGGAGATGCAGGCATCGCGCCACGCGAACTCCGCGGCGCGCTGCGGGTTGCCCGGGTTCGCATAGCCCCAGAAGTCAGCTCGGATCTGGGCCCCAATCCACTCGCGATAGGGATTGCGCGTCGACGCCGAGAGCGGGGGAGGGATCAGCAGCACGAGGTTCCGGTAGGCGGTGCGCTCGGCCGTGCAGACATGGAGTATGGGGATGTCCGACATCCAGAACCGCGCCACGTCGTTGGGCGTGAAGCCGGGCCCGTGGCGCTTCAGGATGGCCAGACCGGTCGTGGTGTAGTTCGTGTCATCGTCCTCCGGCATCTCGGTGACCGTCTCAATGTAGCAGCGGCCCTCCGGGACGCGATGCCTCTCTAGGACGTCGGCCGGAGCCTGTCGCGTAATGTAGGTCGAGAGCGGGAAACGGCCAGTGTCCTTGAGGTATCCCCAGAGCTGCGGTCGCCGCCAGCCTTCGATGGGCTTCCCAAGGAGGCATCCCGCGACGCGGCCGACCCATGCGCCGTATGCCTTGTCACGCAGCTCGTCGGTGGACAGCCCGAGAGCGGGCAGCACAGGTCGGTCCGCGGGGCGAGCCTTCCGGATCCCGTCGAGGTCCGATGGCTCGGAGTACGGGAAGTCGGGTCGCGCACGTAGCTCCGCGGTGCGATCGAGAAGCGCTTGGGCCGCCGGCTGGTTGCGGAGATCATCCAGGTCCAGCGACATCACCCGCTCGAACTCATCCTCGAGCGCCGAGAGGTCCTTGCCCTCCTGGGTGCATTGCAGGCGCTCGGTCTCGATGTCTCCCTTGCTCAGGTATAGCCACGCTTCCTTCATGGGCTGTGCCCTCCCGTTCTGGCGATGGCTCCGCGGTCGCGTCTTCCTCGCCTGTGGCATGTCGCCCTGCGTGGGGCCGGGGGCCATCTTTCGTACCGGCGCACCTCGCCTCCCGGAGCATCGTCTAAGGTACCGGAAGGCGGCCGCCAGGCCGCTCGAGCTGCCGAACGGGGAAGCTCCGCGATCGCGAATGGGGTGACCTCCAGTGCGCGACTGGTGCCAGATTCTCGTCGGGCGGTGGGAGAACTCGTGGGACTTCATGGGCTGGTCGTTCTACGCCCTGTCGCTGACCATTCCCATCTACATCGCCCTAACATCCTCGGTGATGGCGGTGTACGTTGCCATCACCCTATGGGCTCTCGCGGCGATGGCCTGGGTGCTGTGGTGGGTGGTGGACGCCGTAGATCGCGACGTGCACTGGTGGGCGATGGCGCTCTGCTTCGGCGTCATGTCGGTCGCGACGATGCTGCCGCTCTTCGTGGCCCAGCTCATTCTCTTCGCCGCTCCGTTCATCTTCTACCACTTCCGCCTGCGCGACCTGTAGGAGCGACTTCGATCGCGGCCTCCTCGCCCCGGGCAACCACGGGACGCGGCGCCCGCGCTGGGACCACCAGGTGAGGTGGATCGCCCCGCCCGCGATCGTCGGTTGGGTTGGTCGCGCCCCTCTTCGCCGCCTGCATCGCCACACAGACGTCTGCCATTGCGGGCAGGCAGCCGGGCACGTCATGTGGGCGTTGGGGGCCGGGAGGTAGCCGCCAGAGGGGGGTCGAAGGCGACGGTCAGGGACCAACCCCCAAGCGAACGTCAGCGAGCAGGAAGCCATGCCGATGGCACGCTATGCACTGATGATCCCCCTCCTGCTGCGCGCGTCGATGTCGGCCCTGCCGGTGATGGCACAAGGCGGGAGGCACCTCTACGTGGCCGCGAACGTGCCTGCCGCGAGCGACGCCAACGACGGCACAAGGGAGCGACCGCTCAAGACGATCGGCCGCGCGGCACAGATGGTGGAGCCCGGTGACACCGTGTGGATCGACTCGGGCGTCTATCGGGAGACCGTACTCGTGGAGAGGTCCGGCGACGGCCCGGAACGTATGATCGCGTTCCGGGCGCTGCCTGGCGCCTCGGTCGTCGTGAAGGGCTCGGAGCCCATTGCAGGCTGGACGCGCGTCGCTGACGAGCCGGATCGCGCCATCTACCAGGCAGACTGGCCCTTCGGGGGCATCTACCCGGGCATGATCGGCGTTGACGACCAGCCGCTCATCCCCCTCAGCATCCCCGCCGAGACGGAAGCGCTGAAGCCTCCGAATGCCTACTGCCAGTACTTCCTCGGCTTCGGACGCGGCCGCGAGGCCATGGTCCCCGGCAGCTTCTTCTACGATGAACCGCGCAGGAAGCTGCAGGTGTGGCTCAAGGGTGACGAGGACCCGAACCAACATGCCGTCGAGGCCGCCATTCGTCCGTGTTGGGACTCGCGCGCGAACTACATCCTGGTGGAGGGGATCACGTTCCGCTACTCGCCGCTCGTCGTGCCCATCGGCGGCGTCGCCTTCGTGATGACTGGGCCGGGCGGGGGCATGTCGCCCGCGGAGGGCTGCATCGTGCGAGACTGCGACGTCTCCCTGTCCGCGTTCGAGGGAATGGTCGTCCGGGGCGGCCGTGAGGTCACCACTGTCGTCGAGGACTGCTGGATCCACCACAACGGCAATGGCGCCGGGAGCTTCGAGGGCATGGCACTGCCTGGGAGCGACTCGTGGCTCATCGTTCGCCGCACGAGGCTGACCGACAACAACGTCTTCAACTGGAACCAGTCCTGGCACTGCGGGGGGAAGCACTTCGGCCGGCGTGTGCTGTTCACGGACTGCGAGTTCGCGCGCGCCTACAACGCGCCCGGCCTGTGGTTCGACATCCACACCAGAGACATGATCGTGGACCGATGCCGAGCGCACCAGAGCGGCGGCTTCGGCCTCTACTACGAGATAGGCGAGACGGGGGCGTTCATCAACAACGTAGTGCAGGCGGGTCCCCATGTCCCCGGCATCGGGATCAGCGGCTCATCGAGGACCCTCGTCGCACACAACTACGTGGAGGGCTCGTCCGGGACGGTCTTCGTGGGTGGGTCGGGAGTGGTCGATGGGAGGACCTCGCGTGTCGCGTGCTACAACACGGTGCGGAACAACGTCCTTGTCGGCCTGAAGGCCCCCGTGCTGAACGTCGCGCTTGAGAGTGACCTGACGCGCGGGAACACGTCCGACGGGAACATCCTCTGGCTCAAGGGTGGCACGGCGGAGGATGCTCTGACGGCCCCGCTGTTCACGACCGGCGCCGCCGAGCAACCGGCCATGGGCCTCACCGCATGGCAGGCGCTCGGCCGCGATGCGTCCTCCCGCGTGATCGATCCTCTGGCCGAGCTGCGGAACGGTCGGCTTGTTGTGCAGCCCGAGAGCCCGGCGCATTCGGGTGGGCTCCCCCTGACTGTGGACGACCTGCGGGCGCTCTTCGCCGTTCGTGACATGCCGGACATCCCCGAGGAAGCCGGGTCGTCCTCCGTTCGAGACCACGAGCCACCCAGTGAAGCGTTCCTCGCGAAGCTCGCGGGGCTTCTGCGTGTCGAGGAGGGCGGCGAGGTGCCCGTCGGGCCGCTGCCGGACGCCGGCGGCGCCGTGGAGCAACTCGCGGTGAGCAATGCGGGGTTCGAGGAGCCCGATCTTGGTGCCAACGCGATGAGCGACACGGTGCCGGGCTGGCGGGTGACCGGCGATGCCGACACTCGCCCAGCGATCTGGCACGCGGCGGACACGGGGCTCTGGAACTGGTACATGCCGTCCGGCAGCAACGTGCTCATCCTCCCTGCGGGGCAGCAGTTGCTCGGGGTGGCGCAGACCCTCGACCGGACACTACAACCAGGCACGCGGTACGTGCTCAGTGTCTGGGTGGGCAGACCGGTGAACCAGGCCGATCTCCCTTGGACGCACGTGATCCTGGCACTCTGGGCCGGGGATCGGCTGCTGAAGGCAGTGGACGTGCCTGACCCGAAGATCCACCCACACTACGGTGTGTGGATCGAGAACGTCGTGGCTTACACGGCGCCCGCTGACATCGCACCGGGTGAGCCGTTGCGCATCATCATCGACCGCGTCGGCCCGGCGCGAGCAAGCGCGTGCTTCGACGAGGTGACGCTATCGGCAGAGCCAGACTGATGAGACCTCGCTGCGCCCCCTGCGCTGTCAGAGCGGCGGGAGCTCCTGCGGGCGACCATTCAGGCCAACGATGAAGTGCGAGCCCCGCGCCGCGCCCTCGAGGAACTTCTGGAGGGCATCCCAGTGCTTGAGGAACCAAAGCGTCTGCGGCAGGCCGATCAAGTGCATGACGCTCTTGTGGACGAAGAGAACCGTTGCGCGGCTCTGCGTCAGGGCAGCGCGCTCTGGCGCGCGGTGACGCATCTTACAGTCGCCAGTGATGATGATGGTGGTGGCGCCGTCGATCGTCGGGAGCCACTCGGGGTCCTTCGCGCTCTCCGTGTACTCCTGCCTGAGCGCCTTGGCGTCCACACCTTCGACACGCAGGTGCTCTACAAGCCTGTAGCTGATGTCGTTGTCAAAGAGGAATGTCATGCCGCCTTCAGGGCGCCCTCGAATTCGAGAGCGGCGCGGACGTCACTGATAGCAACATCGTACCAGCGTGCGATGTCCTCTGCGCTGTTGCCTCCCTCGCTCGCCATGTAGAGGGCATAGGTGCCTACGCCGGCGGAGTCGATGAGAGGGCGCCCAAAGGACCGCTGTGGGTCGAGCACCACAGGGTGGGCCTCGCCGAGCGGATGGAAGAGCCTCGCATCACTGGGGCCGAACTCTATCTTCTTGAGGAATGGCTCGATGAACTCAGCGAATACGCTCTGACCCGTGATGGCCTCTTGGAGTACCTGCCTCCTCCGCCCAGGTTCCAGCGAGTCGTCATGCTCAAGTTCCGCGAAGATGTCCCTACCGTCGGTGCGGAAGCTCTTGACCGTGAACGGGTGGTCCGTGCCGAAGAGCTCCGCTCCGCGGCGTGCGGCGGCCCTGATAGTCGGCATCGACACGCCCTGTGCCCGGAATGTCGCGATGAAGCCAAGTTCCAGCAGGTCGCGAAACGACACCGCCTCGATAGCACACGCCCCCTCAAGTTCCGGGCGTATCACCGGTGACGAGAACCTGGACTCATCGCCGGAGGGATGCCAGTAGCCCCGAGCCCATCGCCGGAGCTTCTGGCTCGTCAAGGACTCGAGCCCTTCGCCGGCCACACGCAGTATGCGGGCGGCCTCCGCGGGGGAGTAGATGCCAACACCGAGTAGGCTATATCTTCCTCCAACCATGCTTACACCTCACTTCCCGCGGGCCGTGCCGATGGCGGCTCGGGGATCCTGTCTGCCACCGTAAGGGTACCCCCGATGCGCGGTGTTCAGACAGACCACCCCCAGCACGCAGCCACCAGGACCAAGCCGTTGTCCCAATCCCCCCAGACTCAGGCGGCTCTGGAACTCAGCCGCTGGCCGCTCTCGGTGCGTCTCACGGCATCAGGTCCGCTCCCGGACCCCGCGCAGAGATCCGCCAGTCAGCCTGGCCAGGTCTTCCTCTCCGAGATGACCGGTGGCGGCCAGCTCACGGGCAACTGCGGCGAGCGCAAGCCAGTTCTGCTTCAGGCACTTTCTGGCCACCTCGTCGGCCCGGCGTAAGTCGGACCGCGAGGGGACCTCTCCGATGCCGTCGCTGGCCAGATCGCGCGTCAGCGCATCCTCATCGGGGAGGCAACTGAGACATGTGTTCATCGCCGCGATATGCTCCGCAGCGCACCCAGCACAGCCGTGCGCCAGCTCCAGACTCACACCGGACGCCGGGTCAGAGCCGGGCAATGGCTGGTGGGTAACATGCCCGGCCGGGCATCCAATCTCGGCCGGATGCGCTTCGACGCCAACGTCAGTGACTCGGACGCCATTGGCGAGAGCAAAGACGGCATGGCCGGCTTCATGCCACGCCGCGCGCTGGCGTTGCCCCACCAGTTCACTCATCGCACGAGCCCCCCTGAGTAAGTACGTTCATCCCGCTACCGTAGGTAAGCTTCGTCACGGGAAGCCCCCGGACCTCTCGCAGTCCCGTTCGCCACGGCGCTGGTACTGAAGCCCCAGATGACCACGAGGTCGCGGGGCATCATCGCGGGAGCATCACCGCTGCTCGGGCCATACTGGGGGCGCTGCCGGGCGCTGACCTGGGAGCCAGGTGGGTGGCCGGCCGCCGGAGTGGCAGGGGCTGCTTCGGCGTTGGCACCCTCAGTGTACCAGAAGTGATCCTTTCACTGCGCCTGGCGTCTGTTCCCTTCGAGTGCAGTGGTGGGGACCCGAGTCCAGGTTGTCGCACAGACCGAGCGCGTCTCGACGGCAGTGCGTTCACGGAGGGTGCGTGGGGAGCGACATGGGTAGCGCAGCGCGGGGCGTCTCACGACGAGGGTTCCTTGGCACCATGGCCGTTGGAGCCGCATCGGCGGTGGCGGCGCGGCTGGCCTGGGGCCAGGCTCCCGAACGGCGGCCCAACATCTTGGTCATTCTCGCCGACGACCTCGGCTACGCCAGTCTGGGCGTGCAGGGATGCACGGACATACCGACGCCTAACATCGACTCGATTGCCGGCGCCGGGGTGCGGTTCACGTCCGGCTACGTGACCTGCCCTGTCTGCAGCCCGACGCGTGCGGGCCTCCTCACGGGGCGCTACCAGCAGCGGTTCGGCCACGAGTTCAACCCCGGCCCGCCCCAGACCGCTGGGGAGGCCTTTGGGCTGGACCCGAACGAGCGCACGCTTGCGGAGCGCCTCAAAGCCCTGGGCTACGCCACCGGGATGGTTGGCAAGTGGCACCTTGGCTACAGGCCGGAATGCTCGCCCACTGCCCGGGGGTTCGATGAGTACCTCGGGTTCCTGGCTGGCTCGCATCCCTACATCCTCGCAGCCGGGCAGGAGCCGATCCTCCGCGGTACGGAGCCGGTCGAGGAGACCGAGTACCTCACGGACGCATTCGGTCGGGAGGCCGTTGCGTTCATCGGCCGCCACCAGGATGAGCCGTTCTTCCTCTACCTCCCGTTCAACGCGGTGCACGCCCCGCTCCAGGCTGCCGAGCCCTATGAGAGCCGGTTCACGGGCATTGCGGATCCCACACGGCGGACCTTTGCCGCCATGCTCTCGGCGATGGATGACAACGTCGGCCGCGTGCTTGCGAAGCTACGCGAAGCACGACTGGAGGAGGATACGCTCGTCCTTTTTCTCAGTGACAACGGCGGCCCCACACCGCGGACGACTTCCGCCAATACGCCCCTTCGTGGCTTCAAGGCCCAGATGTGGGAGGGCGGCATCCGAGTGCCCTTCCTGATGCAGTGGAAGGGGCGGCTGCCAGCGGGACAGGTCTACGACGCGCCGGTTTCATCGCTCGATGTCATGCCCACCGTCGTCGCCGCGGCGGGTGAGAAGGTCCCGACCGAGTGGGCGCTCGATGGTGTCGATCTGGTGCCGTGCCTGCTTGAGAGCGGGCATACGGGCCCACACCAGACGCTGTGCTGGCGGATGGGAGAGAGACACGCGATCCGCGATGGCGACTACAAGCTCGTTGTCGAGTCCGGCGTGCCGGCGCCGCAGCTCTTCAACCTGGCGGAGGACATCTCCGAACAGCACGACCTCGCCGCGGATATGCGCGACAAGCTCGCCGAGTTGAGCGGCAAGTGGGAAGCGTGGAACGCGCAGATGATCGCTCCGAAGTGGGGAGGTCGCGGGGCGGCGCCGGCGCGCCGGGCGGGTCGCGGTACCCTCGAGGACAGGTTCGCCGCGCTGGACCGCGATGGTGACGGGAAGCTGGCGCCCGAGGAGCTGCCGCGTCCGCGGCTCTTCCGGCGTCTCGATACGAACAGAGACGGGGCCGTGACCCTCGATGAGGCCGGGCCGATGATGGGAACGCGGAGCCGAGCCGGTCGAGTGGGCGGCCGCAAGTAGGGACTTGTGGGAACCGAAGGGTTGGTGGGCGGAAGTGGATCGGTCTACCGTAGCGGTTGTCTTAGCTCTCTGCCTGGGGTGGCTCGTGGGTCTGAGCCTGGTTGGATGTGGCGGTAAGGAGGAGCGAGACGCTCAGCAGCGGGCGTCGATTCGGACCGGCATAGGGAACGCGCGGTCGGGCACGGCCGATGCGCAGACGGGGGCGCCGAACGCGGGCAGCCCGGCCGCGTCGGACTCCGCCGCCGAGCCTACGCCCCCGTCGACGGAGGGTGAAACGGCGGAGGCCGCCCCCGCACCGGAGGGCGTCGAGGGAGAGCAACCCATGGGCAAGGGCCCGGGCGGCCCGTTTGGCGGACCTCCTGGCGGTCAGATGGGTGGCGGCCCCGGTGGCCCGCCTGGCGACCGGTTCAAGCAGTCGGACAAGAACGGCGACGGCGTCCTCACGCAGGACGAGGTCGGCGCTGAGGCCATGGGGTTCCTGGATGGGAACAGGGACGGGCGGGTGACACAGGAGGAGGCCCGCGCAGCCTTCGAGCAGATGCGGGCCGGCCAGGGCGACCCATTCGAGCGCCTCGACAAGAACAAGGATGGTGTGCTGTCCGGGGATGAGGTCGAGGGAGACCGGATGGCCCGAATGGACGCGAACAAGGACGGTAAGGTGACGCGGGATGAGGCCCGCCAGGCATTCGAGCGGATGAGGGCCCAGGGCGGCCGAGGCGGCCAGGGGGGCCAGGGCGACTTCTTCAAGCGGCTCGACAAGAACGGCGACGGGAGGATCACGAAGGACGAGACGACTGACGCCCCCTGGATGGGCGACATGATGCAGAAGGCCGATAGCAACAAGGATGGTGCGCTCACTCAAGATGAGGCCAAGGCGTTCATGTCGCAGTTCGGTGGCCGGGGCGGTCCGGGCGGGCGGAAGGGAGGGGGTCCGTAGGGAGCCTGCTTTGGGGCTTTCCCCTCTCTGTTGCTCCTGTGCGCGGTCTCACGCGTCGCAGGTCGCATGGCTGACGCCACGGAACACCGCAGGCTGTATGATGTCTGCCGGGAACCCGCCATGACGAGAACCGAGCGACGACGGCTGATACAGGGGCTCTCATTCTGCCTGCCAACCATCATCGGGTTGCTGGGTCTGATGGCGTATCCGATGGTGGCCTCGCTGTACTACAGCCTGTGCAACTACACGGTACTCCGTCCCCCGCGCTTTCTCGGCGGCGACAACTACGCCCACCTCATGCACGACGAGCTGTTCTGGCGCTCCCTCTACAACACGGCGGTCTTCGCGGTATGGGCCGTGCCGCTGGGGATCCTGGTGGCCTTCCTGCTGGCGCTGCTCCTCAACGTGAAGGTCAAGGGGATGGCCTTCTACCGCACCATCTTCTTCATCCCATCCATCGTCCCGCTTGTCGCCAGCTCGGTCCTGTGGATCTGGCTGCTGAACCCGCAGGTGGGGGGCATCAACTTCCTGCTGGACCGGGTGGGGGCCGATCGGGCTCTGGGCGCGTTCGCGTCGGCGGCCCCGGGACTGGCCGACAAGCTGGGGCTCGCGGGGGGCAAGCTGCCGGGCTGGCTGGCCGATCCGGCTTGGGCGAAGGCCGGCATCATCATCTGGAGCGTATGGGGCGTGGGCGGGTCGATCGTGATCTTCCTGGCCGGGCTCCAGAGCGTGCCGGCGGAGCTCTACGAGGCCGCTGAGGTCGACGGTGCGAGCGCGTGGCACCGCGTGCGGCACATCACCATCCCATTCATGAGCCCCTACCTCTTCTTCACGCTCCTCATGGGCCTGATTGGCGCTTTCCAGTTCTTCACGCCGGCGTACGTGATGACGAACGGTTCCGGCGGGCCGGTGGACTCGACGACCTTCTACTCGCTCTACCTCTTCAACACCGCGTTCGCCGATTTCAAGATGGGCTATGCGTGCGCCATGGCGTGGATTCTGTTCGCGATCATCGTGGTGGGCACGATCGTCGTGTTCAGAACCTCGGCGCGGTACGTATACTACGGCGGCGAGGCGGAGGGCTGATGGACGAGGGCGGCCGCCAACAGCCTCTGTACATGCGTGTCATCGCGCACGGTGGGCTGGTGCTCTTCAGCGCCGTGTTCTGCGTCCCCTTTCTCTGGCTCGTCTCGCGCTCGCTGATGGCGAACGAGCAGATCATGCGGGAGCCGCGGGCGCTGATGGACCTCGTCCCGCAGCCTGTTCGCCTCGAGAACTACCCGGACGCGCTGGCGTTCAAAGGCTTCCACTTCACCACATACCTCGGCAACACGCTCCTCATTTGCGGTCTGACGGTGCTCGGCACGGTGCTATCCTGCTCACTGGTAGCATACGGGCTATCTCGCATCCACTGGCGCGGGCGCAACGCGTTGTTCTTCATTCTGCTCGGCACGATGATGCTGCCGGGTCAGGTAACGATGATCCCGATCTTCGTCGTCTTCGCGAAGCTCGGGCTCGTGGACTCGTACGTGCCGCTGGTCCTGCCGACGTTCCTCGGCAACGCCTTCTTCGTGTTCCTTCTGCGGCAGTTCTTCATCGGTATACCGCGCGACCTTACCGACGCGGCCCGACTGGACGGCTGTGGCGAGCTGGCCATCTGGTGGCGGGTGATCGTGCCCCTGTCGAAGCCTGCGCTGGCAACGGTGGGGCTGTTCTCCTTCATGGGCGCGTGGAACGACTACCTCGGGCCGCTGATCTACCTATCGGACCAGAGGAAGTTCACGCTCTCATTGGGGCTCGCGAGCTTCTCGAGCCAGTACGGCCAGGAGCCGGGGCTGCTTATGGCGGCCACGACGGTGATGACGGTGCCCATCATCGTCCTGTTCTTCTTCACCCAGCGCACGTTCATCCAGGGCGTCACGCTGACGGGGCTCAAAGGCTAAGTCATTCCCTCATCTTGGGTGTAGTTGGGGAGGTACTGCGGGCGGGTGGTGCGAACGGGGGGGGAGGTGATCCCCGATGCGGAAGCGGACCCGGGAGATCGATGAGGAGTCGTTGTCAGCTCTGCGGAGAGCAGCCCATGCCAGTGGGAACTCGGCGGTGGCGATGCGGGCACGAGCGGTCTTGGCGTTCTTCGAGGGGGCCTCGTATGACGATGTCCGGGATCGGCTCGGCTTCGTGGCGGCCACGCTGTCGAAGTGGATCGGTCGCTTCCGGGCGGACGGGGTGTCGGGTCTGCGGGGCAGACCCCCCGGTGGGGGTCCCGCGCCCCATCGAGAGCACGCGATGGCGTGGGTGCCCACCGTGGTTCATCGACCGCCGCGGTCCCTGGGGATCGCCGAGGACCGGTGGACGCTGAGGACGCTTCAGCAGTTGTGCTTCGAGCAGACGGGGCAGCGGCACTCCCAGGAGTGCATCCGGTTGGCGCTGCACAAGCTGGGGCAATCGTGCAAGCGAGCGAAACAGACGATCACCAGTCCCGATGAGAGTTACGAGGAAAAAAAGGGGCGGTGAAGCAATTGGTGGAGTGCCCCCCGGAAGGGGTCCGCGTCTTCTTTGTGGATCAGAGCGATGTGGGGCGGTATCCCCGAGTCGGTCCCGACTGGGGACCGCGAGGCGAACAGATGAAAGTGTACACACGGGGGAAGAACCAGAAGACGTATCTCTTCGGAGCTCTGGATGCCCACACCGAGGACCTGATCGTGGGCTTCTGGCCGCGGAAGAACAGCGTGGCTTTCGTGGACTTCCTGAGTCAGCTACTCGCGAACGTCCCCGAGGGCGAGATCCATCTGGTCCTGGACAACCACGGAGTCCACAAGAGCAAGCGCACATGCCAGTTCCTGGCGAGCGAAGCGGGACAGCGTCTTCACTTCCACTTCCTGCCGACCTACTCGCCCTGGCTGAACCCGATCGAGATCTCCTGGCGGGTGCTCAAGCGGCGTGCGGGGACGAACAAGTGGCGCGACTCCATCGAGAGCATCCACCACGACTCCTCCGCCACCATGGCCGACACCGGCGCCACGCTGACCGCCCCGTCCACCAACTACATCTGCCTGCAAGGGATGACTTAGGCTATACGGTGTGGGTCTACCGCACGTCCGCGGGTGCTGTTCTCACGGAGGACCACTCGGCGGCAGAGACTTACCAGACTCCGGGACATGGAGCGCAGATGATGAGGAACGTTCACCAGGCGATCAAGGTGACGGACGATGTCTTCTGGGTGGGCGCCATTGACTGGCAAGTGCGCGACTTCCATGGGTACCTTACGCACCGAGGGACGACCTATAACGCCTACCTCGTCCTCGGGAAGCACCCCACGCTCATCGATACGGTGAAGCTCGGGTTCGGCGGCGAGATGCTGTCGCGTATCGCATCGGTCATGGACCCGTCCGACATCGAGCTGGTCGTCTCGAACCACGCGGAGGTCGACCACTCGGGCGAGCTTGCGACGACCCTCGATATCATCAAGCCGGACCGAGTCCTCGCATCCGCGAAGGGGGTCGAAGCCCTGGGGCAGCACTTCGACATCCCCCAACCGATCGAGGCAGTCGCGGACGGGGACACGCTCGATCTCGGCGGCATGGGCCTCACCTTCGCCATGACCCCGATGCTCCACTGGCCGGATAGCATGGTGTCATACCTCGACAAAGGCGCCGTCCTGTTCTCGCAGGATGCCTTCGGGATGCACCTGGCGGGTGTCGAGCGGTTCGCGGACCAGGTCCCCGACGCGATCCTGCTCGAGGAAGCGGCGAAGTACTTCGCCAACATCGTCCTGCCGTTCGCGCCCAATGTGTTGCGGGCCATCGACAAGCTGGACGGGCTGGGCGTGCCCTTGAACGTCATCGCACCGGACCACGGTCCCGTATGGCGGGCGGAGACGGGGCGGATCGTAGGGCTCTATGCGAACTGGGCGAAGCAGCCCCGTTCGAAGTCTGCGGCGATCGTGTACGACTCCATGTGGGGCAGCACCGCGAGGATGGCCCGCGCGGTGGAGGAGGGGCTTCGTCAGGGCGGCGTCCCGGTGACCGTCATGCCCCTCGAAGCCTGCCACCGGAGCGATGTGGCGACCCAGTTGCTCGAGGCCGGCGCTCTGGTCGTCGGCTCGGCAACTCTCAACGGCATGCTGCTGCCCCGCATGGCGGACGTGCTAACCTATGTCCGCGGCTTGCGGCCCAAGGGTCTGATCGGCGCCGCATTCGGCTCGTACGGCTGGAGCGGCGAAGCGGTGAAACAGATGGAGCAGATGCTCGAGGAGGCGAAGGTCGAGGTCGTCGCTACCGGCGTGCGGCATCGGTACGTGCCCCGCGAGGATGCACTTCGCGCCTGTCACGAGCTCGGCGGGGCCGTCGCTTCGCGGCTTCGAGAGACCTACGACCGAACTGAGTGAGCCGACCCGCGTTCGGCAACAACCGGGGCCGCCCGTCTGGACGGATGCGCGCCGGGAGTCCTGTGGTAACGAGGAGAGAGGCTCATGAGGAAGTACGTGTGCATCCCCTGCGGCTATATCTACGATCCCGAGGCGGGCGACCCCGAGAACGGCATCGCGCCCGGCACCGCGTTCGAAGACCTGCCGGATGACTGGTGCTGCCCGCTCTGCTTCGCGCCCAAGAGCGATTTCGAGCCGGCGGACGAGTAGTCGTTCGCCGCGCGACCGAGAGAGATGGCCTATGGACACGCTGGCCTTACGCGTGCCCGGAATCACGTGCGGGCACTGCGTGAACTCGATCTGCCGGGAGTTGTCCGATCTGGACGGCGTCCGGTCGGCGGCTGGTGACCCGAGCACGAAGACGGTTGTCGTCGACTACGACCTGCCGGTGACCCCGGAGGCTATCCTCGTACGGCTTGAGGAAATCGGCTATCCCGCGGAGCGGTAGCGGCGTTCCCGCAGGAGTCACGTCCGCCCGCCACGAACCCACTCGGGGCCGGGCGGACGCACTGTCCGCCCCATCTTCTGCAGTGGAGGAACCCATGGCCAAGTACCGCGTCGCCCAGGCCGGCGCCGGCCACCGAGGCGTGACCCACATTCGGGGATTCGCGGCGCTCCCCGACGACTTCGAGCTGGTCGCTCTCTGCGACATCGACGCCGAGAAGCTGGCGCGGGTGGCGGGGGCGTACGGGATCGCCGCCACATACGCCGACGCCGACGAGATGCTCGCAGCAACGAAGCCCGATGTGTTCTGCTTCGTCACGCAGCCGGACGTGCGGCTGCCCATGATCGAGGTCGGTGTGAAGCACGGCGTCCGCGCCATTGCGTTTGAGAAGCCGATGGCGATGTCGTTGGCCGAGGCTCGACAGATGCGCGATCTCTGCGTGGAGAGCGGGATCAAGACGGCCGTGTGCCATCAGCACAAGTACCTAACCTCCTTCGAGAAGCTGATGGAGATCGTCTCGTCCGGCGACCTCGGGGATATCGAGGTGATCCGCGCAACCTGCCGGCCCGGGCTGGCGCAGCTCGGCACCCATTACACGGACTACATGCTCTGGATCAACGGCCGCGTGCACGCTGAGTGGGTCGTGGGGCATGTCAACGGGCGGAACCTGCTCTCGGACAATCACCCTTCGCCGGACTTCACCCTCGCGGAGATGCGGTTCGCCAACGGGGTGTACGGCTATCTCGAATGCGGCTACCTCGCTCCCAAGACGATGGCGCCAGGAATCTACTGGACCGACGACCGTCTCAGCGTCTACGGGACGCACGGTTACGCCTGGGCGGACCCCGAAGGGCGCTGGGCGGCGTTCACGCGGTCGTCGAAGGGCGAGGTGCTCCACGGTGAGGGCGATGGGTGGATGGTGCAGGAGCGCGACCGCATCCAGCCGCTGTACCTCAAGGACCTGGCCCACTGGCTCGGTGACGATGCCCGTGAGCACCCCTGCAACATCGAGATCGCCTATCATGGCTACGAGATCATGGAAGGCCTCTGCCTCAGCGCTCTGAACAACACGCGCGTGGACCTGCCCATGGCCTCGCTACCCGAGGAGGATCTCCTCGAGCGCATGGGACGTGAGCTGCCCGAGGTCGTGGGGTCGCAGCATTCGTGAGGTAGAAGCGGGGCTCCGGTTCCGTTCGCAGACGATGCAGGCGCAGGGGGCGGTCTGAAGTGCGCACGGCCTTGGTGCTGGTGGCATTACCGGCTATGACGGCGTCCGTGCTGGCCGGGGGCCACCCGCGTGTTTTCATCTCGACGGATGACGTCCCCCGTCTGCGCGCGATGGCGGCAGACACGTCCCAATCCGCTCTCGGCCACGTGCCGGCCGAAGTATGGTCGAGGCTCAAAGCGCGGGCCGACGAGCTGATGCAGGCCGGGCCGTACCACTACGAGGTCGACATGCCCGGCACGGAGGGTGGCCCTTCACAACGCTTCGCGTACACCCTCTCCGATGAGCCGCCACCGCGGCACGATGACTTCAGCCACTACCCGCCATGGACGGGCATGTTCCAGGAGCGCACGGACTCAATCACGATGCGCATCCAGCTACTCACTTTCGCCTTCCTGGTGAGCGACGACCGCACCTACTTCGACGCAGCGAGGGAGATCGTGCTGCACCTGTGCGCATGGCCGGGCATCTGGACGGACCCGAGTTACGGCGGGGGTAAGCCCTGCCTGGACACGGGGCACTGCGCCGAATGGGTGGGCCTGTTCTACGACTGGTGCTATGACGCGCTCACGGCCGATGAGCGTGCGACAATACGCGCCTCACTGGCGGAGAAGGCGCTGGCGCCGATCGACGCGGTCATGGACGAGATCTCGCCCTACCACAACTACACCGCGGTCATCGCCAGTGGGTTGCTCATCGGCGCCCTCGCGATCGAGGACGACGAGCCGCGAGCGGCGGCGTGGATCGAGCACGCGATCGCGAGGGCGAAGCTGAACTTCGACGCGCAAGGCAAGGACGGCGGCGCCATGGAGGGCCCGATGTACGGGACCTACGCCGCGGACCAGTTCGCCGATATGATCTGGGCGCTGCAGTCGACCGGGCGTGGGAACACGCTCTCGTCCCATCCCTACGTGGGATCGCTACCCCGGTACTGCGTGGCGCTGCTGGACCCCGGCACCAATCAGCAGCCATGCTTCGGTGACGGCGGGCCGGGTGTGGGCTTCGCCCGCATGATGATCGTGCTCGCGCTGGCGGGTGACACCGATGCCGCGTGGTACTGCGACCGCGTCGGTGCGCTGGCGCCAACGAACGTGCGGGCATTCCTCGCCTATGATCCCGCGCGTATCACGATCCGGCAGCCCGACCTCGTCCCGTCGACTGCCTTCCGCGATGTGGGCTATGCGGTTCTCCGGGACGGCTACAACCCCGATGCGGCGTTCATGGCCCTCAAGTGCGGTCCCCCGGACACGGTCGTCGGCCACAACCACTTCGATCACAACAGCTTCGTCATCAGCGCCTTCGGGACGTGGCTCGCGTGGGACCCGGGATACCGCGACTACTTCGAGCCGGCTCGTCGACGGTACACCACGAGCAGCATCGGCCACTCCACCGTCGTCCTCGACATGGACGAGGGTTACCTTTCGAGCCAACAGGAGAGCATTCCGGGGCACGACCAGGTGCGGCTGGACGGCGCCACCATCCGAGAGTTCGTGCCGGGCGAGCGGTTTGACTACGCGCTCGGCGACGCGACGGCCGCGTACAACGCGGAGAACGCACCCGTACTCGACCGTTTCGAGAGGCGCGTGTTCTTCGCCAAGCCGCACGTGTTCTTCGTTGTGGACACACTCGCTGCGCCGGCGGAGCACCGTTACAGCTTCCTGCTCCACCAGAGCCGCTCGGCCGAGGTCACGACCGCGGACGGAGAGGTGCGGATCGCCGACGGTCAGGGCGTGCTGCAGGCTCGCACGTGGGCGCCGGGGGGCGTCGAGCTAGTGGCCCGTGGCTACTCCGGCGCCGAGTCGCTCGGCCCGTACATCGCGGCCACGAGCACGCCCGCTCGCGAGATGACGTTCGTGACGGCTCTCGTCGCGCGGCGCTCCGGTGAGCTGATCACCAACGGCGGTTTCGAGCGGGGGACGGCCGGCTGGCAACCGCGCGACATGCCGGGCTTCGTCGAGAACCACGTGATCGATGACGCGGTGTTCCATTCGGGCAAGGCGTCCGCGCGCATCGACAACGGCGGGTACTACTACAGCCGTCACTTCCGGCTGCCGCCCGGCGCGCGGGTCACGGCGCGGTGGTGGGCCCGTTGCACGGCAAGGGAGGGTGCGTCCTCGACCCTCTACTACTGGCGGGGTGGCACGGCGTTCCAGAATACGCCCGGACCCGTCGCCGATGTGCACGAGTGGCGGCAGTACGAACTCGCGGATACTGTGCCTGAGGGGACGGACGAGGTTTGCCTGGCATTGCAGTTCTTCGGCCAAGGCCAGTGCTGGTACGACGACGTGGAGGTGGAAGCGGACGCGGCCATGGCCTACGCCGAACCGGCGCGCATCACACCCATTGCCGACGGCGCCCCAGGGATGACAGTCGAGGTGGACGGCCGTACGCACGCGCTCCTTCTCGGACGGCCAGACACAGAGGAGACCTACGAGCTCCGCGGCCGCACGATCCGCTCGAAGGCGCCCATCGCCGTGGTCACTGTCGCTGACGCTGGTGTCCACGCCTTCGCGCCGTCGGGGAAGGTTTGGGATGGCGAGGCGGAACTGACGCCGTGAGGGGGGATGGCCTCGGGGGTTACGGCCCCTGGCCGAGCTCCTCGCGCACGAACCGCGTCAGGTCGCGTACGGCGTTGGGCAGTGTGTCCTCCCCGCGCGTCTCCGCGACCTCCTCCCCTTGGGCCACGAGAAGCTCTAGTAGTCCCGCGACTGCGAGGTCCATGTTCCGCGGGGATTCGAGACGCAACGCTCCCAGGATCAGCTGCGCGTCAGCCTCGCTTGCCATGCGGTCCAGCGCCACGTACTCCCATGTGTTCAGCTTCCCCTCGCTCAGGGGACGACCCATCGTGCGCTCCGCTTCAAGAGCGGAGACCCAGTCGACCAGGGCCGCGGCGAACCGCCAGCATGACAGCCCGTGTCCCCGCCGGCGCGCCTTGAGGTAGCGCAGTATGCCCAGCGTCTGCCCCAGGACGAAGTGGCCCATGGAGCCCTCCGGGGGGCAGCAGCAGGGGGCTACCGGGGGCTTGGGCAGAGGAGCGGCCGGTGTGCCCTCAGGACCGGCGAAGCAGACGTCGAGCTTGTGGTAGGGGCTCTCCTCGTGGAACAGCATCGTCGACCAGACGCCTTCCGGGGTCGGGGGAGGGATCCACTCGGTCGTCGCCACCGCAACGTCGCGGAGGAGTTCGTGCCGCGCGAGGAAGACGGCCAGTGGGCCTTCCGACGACACGCGCAGGTCGATGTCCGACCACTGGTCCGCCTCCCCGGAAGACAGTGAGCCGAAGGCCTCAACGTGCGAGACCGCCGGCCCCGCAGCGAGAGCACGCTTGAGCTTCTCGCTCAGGCGGACCAGGTCTTCGAACGTAGGCGCGGACGCTCTCACCAGGGGCTCTCCCTCTGGTCGGGCTAACGTGTCGCCGGCCGGAACGTCCGCGCCGCCTCGTACATCGCGAGGATGTTCCCCGCCGGCACGTCCGGCTGGATGTTGTGTACCGAGGTGAAGACATGCCCGCCGCCGGGCGAGAGGTCCGTCAGCCGTCGGCGCACCTCGGCGCGCACGTCATCGGGAGTCCCGTGAGGCAGGACGTGCTGCGTATCGCACCCGCCGCCCCAGAAGACGATGTCTTTGCCGAACTCACGCTTCAGGTCCGCCGTGTCCATCCCGCGAGCGGACACCTGCACGGGGTTCAGGATCTCCACGCCGATCTCGATGAGGTCGGGGATCACCTCGCGAACGCCGCCGCAGGAGTGGTACCACAGCTTGGCATTCGTCTTCGAGTGGATCAGCGCGTACAGCTTCGCCTGGCGCGGCTTCACGAGTCGCCGGTAGACTTCCGGGGACATCATCAGCCCCGACTGCCCCGCAAGGTCATCGCCGACGCATATCACGTCGAGGTACGGTCCCACCTCGTCGAGGAATCCGGCCTCGAAGTCCAGCCAGTACTGTAGCGAGCGGTCGAGAACGGCCTCGACCAGCCCCGGCTCCATCGCCAGGCACTCGTAGAACCGCGCGAAGCCGAGCAGATACCACCCGAACTCGAACACGACGCCGGAGATCCCGCTGACGAGCGCCTTGTCGGTCGACTCGACCATCGCGCGCGCTCTCTCCCCGAGCTCGGCGAAGCGCGTCGGGTCGCCACCGTTCGGCCAGGGGTGCGCCCCAATGTCGCGGACCGACCGGGCGCCAGCGAGGGGGTGGTGGGTGATGTCGTGGTATAGGCCCTGGTCCCTCGGCATGGACCAGACGATGCCGAACTCGTCGGTGATGGAGGAGTGCGGCTTCCCGCGGATCAGTTCTTCCTTCTCGGACCCGCCGCCGCTCGCGGGTGCGTTGGCCCGGATGTAGCGCGTGTCCACGCCGAGGAGGTCAAGCACGTCCTCGCTCGGCTGCGCGAGCTGCTGGACGCCGTCCATGATGCTGATCTCCTCGGTCCGGCCGAGGGCTTCGAGCAGGCCCTCGTAGGCCCGCTTCGTGATGCCCGTCTGGTTGCCGCCGAGGTCGATGGGCACGCGGTCGGCCTCCCGGAACGCCAGCGCCGCTCGCACCCGCTCTCTCGATGTCATCGCCATCCCCTCCCACGAGGGGGTTCGCCAGCATACAGGCGGGACCTGCGGTTGGCCGGCGGGACGGGCGGCGGTCTCCACCCGCGCCATGCCGTGCTACGGCGCCGCGTAGACGCTGCCCAGCCAGAGGTCCTGGCCCTCCTGGGCGCCATGCGGCGTGAGGAGGGCGGCGTGGAGGCGGTCCGTCAGCGTTGGCTGCGCTGCGCGGGCCTGGTCGAGAGTGATCACCTGCAGCGATACAGTCTCCAGGTTCACGCCACCGGAGAAGTAGGTCTGCGTCACCGTCGCCGGGCGGCCGCTGATCCGGCGTTGGGTCTTCTCCTGCACAGAGTATTCGCCTTGCTTGAGTGAAGTCAGGAACTTCTGGAAGATGCTCTGGGCGCCCCACGTCTGCTTCGACTTCCAGCGGTCGGCGGAGCCCAGGCCGATGATGTCATCGAACGCGCCGGGAGTCGTTTGCTTCCGCTGCTTGTACCACTCCGCGGCGACGCGCGAGTAGAACACCAGGCGC
>Ga0315288_10000190_pt1 | contig 72690 bp, 56 predicted proteins | sample YL17G11_20_MG_FD_203454 | JGI IMG/M metagenome (GOLD analysis project Ga0315288, IMG submission 203454) | Sediment microbial communities from Yellowstone Lake, YNP, Wyoming, USA - YL17G11_20 | ecosystem: Environmental > Aquatic > Freshwater > Lake > Sediment | place: USA: Wyoming | collected...
CCTTGACGTCGTAATTGAAACCGTCAATCTGCAGTTCGTTGTGGTCGAGGATCGCGCAAACGTTGTCGAGGTTGTAGTGCGGCGCGGTCATTGCGGCCTCCCACACCTCGCCTTCCTGCACCTCGCCGTCGCCGAGCATCGCGTAAACGCGGTAATCCTTCCGGTCGAGTTTGCCCGCCATGGCGACTCCGTTCGCAAATGACAGCCCCATGCCGAGCGACCCGGCGGAAGCGTCAACACCGGGGGTCTTGAGCATGTCGGTGTGTCCTTGAAGGATGGAGCCGAGTTTGCGCAGGCGTACGATTTCATCATGCGGGAAGAAACCCACGCGCGAAAGGACGGAGTAAAGTACAGGGCAGGCGTGGCCCTTGGAGAGGATGAACCGGTCGCGGTCCGGCCAGCGCGGGTCTTCCGGGTTATATTTCATCTCGCGGTAGTAAAGCGAAACGACTATTTCCACCGCGGACATGGACCCGCCGGGATGGCCGCTTCCCGCGGCGAAGGTGCTCTCCAGAATGTCAAGCCGCACCTGTCTTGCGATTTCCTTGAGTTGGGTAATATCTGTAATCCTCTCCATCACATCCTCATTCTGTTTCATGACCGAAGGCTCGCTGAAGTGAATTTCAAATGACTTATTTAACCCGCTTCAGAATTTCCAGAAGTTCATCGGCGCTCTTGAAGCCGTTGAACGACAAATCCGCCCGTTCCTTACCATCCGAGCCGAATATCGCAACTCGCGGAGGTCCCGGCACATTATATCGCTTGACCAGTTCCGTTTCCTTGTCGAAATCCACGCGGATGGCCTTAAACCGCTTGAGTTCCTCGACAACGCGCGCATCACTGAACGTGTAGTCTTCCAGTTCCTTGCAGAGAGTGCACCATGACGCTGAAAAATCCAGCACTACAGGCTGGCCTGAAGAAAGTGCAGCGTCAAGGTCTTCCTTGGTGCCATTGGTAAACGGGTCTGAAACAGCGGGAGACTGGGTCGTTTGACGATAATTGTAAATCAAGCCGGTTACCTTTATTAGTCCTCCCAATCCAATGAAAAGCCCCAGAAAAACCATAAGCAAACCTAATGCCCGCCGGAACCGCGCGCCAAAGCCGCTCTCGACCGTGAGCGCGTCCCAGCCGCCCATGAAAACTGAGCCGATTATCAGCAAAAGCCCCACGCCCAGATAATAGACCCCGTCCGGCAGAAACGGCGAAATGAAATACACCGCCGCCCACAGCATGATGAGACCGAAAGCGGTTTTTACATAAAGCATCCACGGGCCGCTACGCGGGATCAGACCCGTGAAAGTCCCGGCCGCTATCAGCAAGAGCCCCATGCCCCACGCCATGACAAACATCATCAGGAACCCAAGCAGCACGTCGCCCTTGCTCGCTATCCACAGCAATATGAACGCCGTGGGGCCAGCGACGCAGGGGCTTATGATAAACGCGCTTATTATGCCAAACAGGAAAAGGCCCGCAACATTCTTGCGGGTCTTGCCGCCCAATGCCTGGGCCCTGCTGGTCACCGAACTTGGCAGGCCTATTTCAAAAAGGCCGAACATGCTTAGCGCAAGCGCGAGGAATATCAGCGCGATAAAGCCGCGGGCGTACCAAGAATTCAACACCGACTGCACCGGTCCTCCCGCCATTCCAACTATCACGCCGAGAACGCCGAACACAATCGAAATCGCAAATACATATATGACCGATGCCACAAACGCATTGAACTTCCCCGGTTTGGCGTAAGCCAGAATTATGCCCGACGTAATCGGTGTCATCGGCAGGACGCACGGCGTGAAACTCACCAGTATGCCAAACAGAAAAGCAAGGATTATGTCAAACCATCTGAACTCCCCGCCTTGCGAAAATATGCCGCCTTCTTTTTTCTGCGGTGGCGATCCATAGCGCACATCCACCGCACTCCCGCGAGATGGCCGGCTTTCCGAAATAACAGGGGGCGCTTGCACGCCGGGGGCCGCTTCAAGCGTCTTCAAGGTAAAGTTGATGTCCCGTGTCTCGGGGGGATAGCACTGCGATTGGTCGCAGCCTTGAATATTGAGTTTGCCCTTGAGCACAATCCGGTCACTCGCCTTGCCCGTGGCCTGGAGTACTTGCCTGACGGCAAACTTGCCCTCAAGTACGTCCGTAGTTTTCCCCGATGGGTCGGCAAGAGGCTTGGCAACGGGATAGACCGTCCCAACCACATTTGCGCCCTGCTTCTCAGTCCATTCGAAATAAGTCGTATCGCGGTAAACGTGCAGGCCTTCTGGCAGGTCAAACTCCGCAACGACCTCGAAATAATCCCCGGAGCGCACTTCGTTGGGCGGCGGCGGAATGGAAACCTTGAACCTCTCTATGGCGGGAAGGCCCATGCCGTCCTCGGCGGAGGTGCGCGGGAAGGCAATAACAAAGATGGAGCAGGCGGCAAACAGCAGCACCGCCGCTGTCCGCACATTCGCTCGCTTACGCAAGTTTGAAGTAATCATTTAAGGTGCATCCCCTCTTTTCGACGTGCGAAAAACCGCCGCACCACGGTGAAGGGCCACAGAGATGATACGTAATATACCACCCGCAAGATTGATTTTCAAACTCATTTTCCAGCCAGGGGGTCAGACGCCTTTTAGACGTTGGACTTCGGACTTTGGACATTGGATGTTCAATGTCCCCGCTCCGCCGTCCTCCGTCGAATGTCTAACGTCCAATGTCTAATGTCCAAATGAGGGGTTTGACCCCCTCCCCTCCTTTGCAGCGTACATTTCCATGAGGCGATTGACTGTTTCCTTGAATGCCTTACGAAGTTTTTTCGGCTCGAGGAGCCGCGCGTCCCCGCCGAACTTGAGCAGGAAGCGGAACAGCCACGCCGTGCTCGCAGCCTTGAGTGAGAGTATCACTCCGCCGTCCTTCTGCCTGCGCAACCGGCGGCGGTCGTACCGCTCCTCTATCCACGGCGCGAGTTCCCGAGAAAATTTTATCCGGCAGGAAATTGCCTCCTTGCCGGGGAAATAGACTTCCTTCACCCGGTACTTCGCAATGTCAAAATCCTTCGGCGGCTCGAACGACTTGCCCGTCCGGCGGACGGATTTCATCCGGTCAAGGCGCAGGATTATCCTATCGCCGCGTTTGCCCTCGGCGATGAGGTACCAGTCTCCTTCGTGGTCGAGCAGCCCCAACGGCCTGACCACGTGCTTCGCCGTGCGCTCGCTGGAAAGGGAATAGTACCCGGCCTCTATTTCGCGGCCTTCGCGGACGGCCTGCCGCAAGGCTTCGAACTTTTTGGAGGAAAACCGTTTCGGCTCCGCCAGCGCAATGGCCTGCGAGATGCGGCGGAAATGCCCGCCCTCCGAGGAGGAAAGCGCGGACTCGATTTTCCGAAGAAGCGTGTCGGCGGGCGAACGGCCGGCGGCGGAGCGGGGCAGGGCCTGCAAGAGCAGGCGCAGGCCGAGCGCCTCTTCGAGCGTAAGGCGCACCGGCTGGGACATGTGGGACGCTAGCGTGAGGTAAATACGATCGCCGTCACGCTCGTAGCCGATGTAGTTGTCCGGCAGGTACGGCGGCACGCCGCACATGAGAATACGGTTGAGATTTTCCTCCACCTCCTCGCGGTTGCACGCGAAATGCCGCGCGATCTCCGCCACGGTCACGCCGGGGTTGCCCGCGATGAACGGGATGAGGAGAAGAAGGTCGCTCACTTCTTTTGATGTCGTCGCCATAGGGCCGGTAAGAGGAAGCCGGACGTTCCGAACGCGCTCGTCGCCGCGTTTTCCCTGCCGAATCATGAACGGCATTCTAGTGCACGGAATGTGCGGAGTCAACAGTCTCTTCCCGCCGGGTTTGACTTTTCGGAAGAGACGGAATATTATTTGTGCTGAAGCGTATATTACAGTATCAGCCGCGGGCGACCGCGGTCACGGGGCGAGGAAGTATTCCCATTTACGGAGGCCTGCCATGAAAAAGTTTATGACGCTGGTGGCGGTAGCGACCATTTCGCTGCTGTTCGCAAGTTGCGTGAGGGTGAGCGTACAAACGCCCAGTACCGAGGAATTGAAGGGATGGATCCCCTCCATAGAGAGGAGCCCGAAGGAGCGCAAGGGCGAGGTCACGAAAAACGGCGAGGGACTTACACTCCTCGGCCCGCGCAAGAAGGTGGGCGACAAGGCGCCCGACTTCAAGGCGGTTGACGGGGATTACAACAAGGTGGAACTCAAGGATTTCAAGGGCAAGGTAATCCTCATCGCCGCAGTGCCGAGCGTTGACACAAAGGTGTGCAACCTTGAGACGAGAAAATTCAACGAGGCGGCATCCAAACTGAACGACGTGGTGCTGATTACAATCAGCCACGACCTGCCTTTCGCGCTGAGCCGCTTCTGCGGCGCGGAGGGGATAAACAACATCCACGTCTGGTCGGATCACCTTTACGGCCAGTTCGGGCTAAAGTACGGCGTGCTGATAAAGGAGAACCTGCTGCTGGCAAGGTCGGTCTTCGTAATCAACAAGAAGGGCAAGATTACGTACATGGAAATCGTGCCGGAAATCACGCACGAACCGAATTATGAGGCTGCGTTGCAGGCGGCGCAGGATGCGCTAAACGATTAGCGCGGCGCTCTCCAAACAGCATGAGGGCCGTGCATGGTTTTGGCTCATGCGCCGCTCTTTGGTTTCTGCGGCTGATTCAGCGGCACCTCGGCTATTGAATACGGCTCGATCTTCAGTTTGATTGTATTGTCGCCGACCTGAAACGTCTTTTCGACAGCGACGGAGTTGAAATTCAAGACGAGCGCCAAGTTCTTGAAGTATGTTATGTAAACCCTGTCCGTAACGCCGATGTCGGTCTCGATTGTCCTGAGCGGCTCAAACCCCTCGACCTTGTACTGCCCGTAAAGCAGTTTGGCCAGCGAGGCCGACACTGACTCGCCGCCGGTGTAAACGACGGCGCGCCCCTTGCCGATTTTCGAACACACCAGCGAATTTGCGACATTTACCGGCTCGCCCTCGCGCAGGGATGCAATGCGCTTCTGCAAGTCGTCGCCGCCCTCAAGCGTGGTTACCGGCCGCGTCTCCGCCACAACCAACGTTCCGCCGTTCTTCACCCAATCAAGCATCTTCGCCAGAACATCGTCAGGAAAAACAGTCCCCTCAAGGATCACGGCCACGCGGTGCTTATTAAGCGCGCCGTCGCGCACCATGCGCTCGTCAACCCAGTCGAAGTCCGTCACATCGCGGAATGCGGCGGCTTGCTGGCTTGGGAATCCCGCATCCGCCACAGTCTGCGATGTGAAAGGATAGATTACCGCGCAATCGACGATCGGCTCCATTCTCTCCAGAAACTTCGCGGAACGCGCCCATGCCCCAACCCGCTCCACCGTGTCGGTCACCAAACCGGCATAATAATGCACGTGCCTCGCGCCTGAAGCGGCGGCATTGTAATTTCTTCCGGAGATGCCATTCACATCAACCATGCCTGCAGGCTCGAATCCAAAATAGGTGCCGTAGAACTTGCATGACGAGGCAACAAGGCGGGTAAGCGTAAAGTTGAAGGCGTAGTCGCTCGCCTCATTTGTTATGCGAATGCCGGTCTTATACTGGGCGCACATCTTGGCCTGCGCCGAAATATCAAGCCCGTGCTCCGGCGGCATGTGCCCGCCGGTCACGAGATAAATGTCCTCCCTCGGGAAATACTTCCGCGCGCTCTTGACCCAGAACTCGGCCCAGTCCGTCATGGCGCCGCGGTACCACTCCACAAAATCCAGCCATTGATTGCCCTTCGCGTCCTTGTCCGGGTTGATTTCGTCAAACTTCGTGAACGCCGTGCCCCAGCGTTGATTCAGTTTCTGGATGTCATTGCCGAAACGTTTCTTCAGCCACTCACGGTAGTCCTTTCTCGCATATTCGTCGCCGCACCAAAAGCCGCTGTGCGTGTGGTATTCGCCGTGGGTCTGGTTGGTCCAGTCCTGATTGGACGTGGCCACGTATATCGACTCGCCGTAGTTTCCCGTGATTCCCAGCAGCACGCTCTCGATAACGCCGCTTCTCTCATAATGCTGCGCGAAAGCCTTCAGAAACGCCTCGACGTATTTTGGGAGATTCGGGTTCCAGATGGATTGCACGTCACTCGGCTTGTTGTCCTCAAGGCATACGTAATCGACCCGCTCGTTTGACTTGTAGTACCAGTCGGGCAAAGAATACGCCGGGCCGATAATGATGAACGGCACCCACTTCATGCCATACTTGCGGTAGAGTTCGACAATGGGGTCGTACGCCGAAAAATCGTAGCGCCCCTTCTCGCGCTCTATAAGGTTCCATCGGACGTAACTCTCATGGCTGGTTACGCCCAGTTGCCGCCATATAGGCAACTGCCTTGCGAGCGCCGCGACAACGCCCGGGGTGTCTTCCGGCTTGCTGATGTCATAGCCGCCCAGGCACACTTCAAAGCCTTTCCCGATCCCAAGCGATGGTTCGATCTTCGGGATTATTGCCGGTACGTACTGGGCGGGATCGTTTTCGATGGAACTTACGGAGATGCTCTTCAACAGGACATCGCCCTGAATGCAAAGACGGAAATCGGTGTTGCTCTTCTGACGACCTTTGAACCTGGCTTCGGGCAGGACATAAAGCGCCTGGCGGTCTTTCCCGGTCGAGAGCATTAGGTTGCCAGCGGCCACGGCGGGCCGGTAAGCCCCTTTCCCCGAATCGTATTCAAGGTTAATCCAGCCGTAGGAATTGTCAAGATACTCCACCACGACATAGCACTTGCCGCCGAGCGCCTTGACGAAATCATCGTGAATGTCGAAATATATGAAGCGCGTCGCCGTGGGATTCCTGCCGCCCGGCGCCTTGACGGTAAGATATTGCTGCTTATCGACCGCGATGTACTCCGGCATGCCCTCACTGTTGTCGTCGAGGACTTTCAGAAACCTGCTCTCAAGCGATGCCGAAAGAGTGAGCACGGCCTTGATTTCCGCGGCGCGCAGATTCTGGCCGGTAAAGAGGACGAGGACTATCAGCAGGATTGCCGTGGCAAATCTTTTCATGGCGTCTCTCCGCAATAACAGCATGATGCTTTTGCGCCTTTACATTATACGGAGTTCCCGGTACGGGATTCAGAAGAATGTTATCAGGAATGCCGCCAACAGGCAAGCAGAAGCAGCGTCCTCCGAGAGGCGGCGGGGAACGGGATGCGCTTGTTTTGTAAAAAAAGAGGGCGGCGCTTATCGCGCCGCCCTTCCGTTCTCTCAAGAACTGTGTTCGTCCGTTAGCGCAGTCTCTTGCGTACTACTCCCACAAAACCCATTAAACTGCATGCGATCATCGCAATGGTCGCCGGCTCGGGGATCGGGCTTTCTGAGACCGCCATCGTAACAATGGCTCCGCTCTCGTAATCGGTCATTAACTCGTATTGCCCGTCAACCTCCACGCTCCAGATATCCGAATGCCCCGTGGTTCCGGTAGCCGGGTCGATGTAATAGATGGCGGCGTTCTCGCCCTCGTCGGGTTCGATAACCCCATCGCCGTCGGCATCATTAAAAGTGAAGCCTGTAAGGGTCAGGTAATGGCCGCCGCCTGCCCAGTTGATGAGAATCTCGACATCCTCGCAGTGGTACAGTTCGCTGAAAATGAAATCCCACGTCGGGTACATTAAGTCCGCAACCCAGTCGGGTTTTGGAATCGGCGGAATCTCATCAGGAGGCCGCACGTTCGGCGGGTTCCCCGGGAAACCCCACATCCCCAGCATCTGTGCCGCATAGATGGTAACGCCACGGATTTGCATCTCGATGTAGTTGTATTTCCCATAGATGAACATATCGTCCCAGGTTCCCCCCGGCGCCTTGGTGTTCATGTAAGCGGCGGTGGAAACCAATACCGCGGCATTGATGAGTTCATCATAATCCCTCACACCGTCCGGCGGGTCCTCTATGTCAGGGACCAGATGGCGGTCGTAGACGTCGGGGTACTTGTTCTCGAGGTACACGAACGAGTTCACTGCCGCTACCGGTCCGCAGTCAACCTCCCCACCGCCTGCGATGTCGTCCTGGTCAAGGTTTCCGTACAGATCCACATCCTTTTGAATTTGGTACAATGTGGCGCCGCTCGTCGATGGCGTCGCGCACAGGAGCACCACCACGGCCACTGGGGCCAAAATGAATATAGACCACTTCATGGTTGCTCCTCCATAAAAATGACGCGTCATTAAAAACGTCCGGATGCTTTCCCACATACATTTTTCACAATACTCAGTTCCCAATCGTTATCGTTGCCGGGCATCACCTCCTCTCGCGGGAATGGCGATGGCAAAGAAAAAACGGACGGCATGCACGTGCTATGACGCCGTCCGCAGAATCCCTTACGCGGGTCAGTGACCATATGCCCTTGTAAGTATTATGCTCGTTCCCCATCGCGATCATCACCCTTATCTTTTTTGTAAAACAATACGGTAAATTCGGCCAAGCCGAAACAAAAAGCGGGCGACCACGCCTCCATGCGTGGAAACCCGCTGTCATTTCATCAGCAATCACAAACCCGAACCACCCCAGTATCTCCGACTAGTTGACATAAACCTACTCTATTCGAAACAAAGTTAGTATACCCTGTCATTGGCCATTTGTCAAGCGATTCACGAACGTCCACCAAACAACCTCAACCGTCCGTTGCGGCCACAAAAAAGAGGGCGGCGCTTATCGCGCCGCCCTTCCGTTCTCTCAAGAACTGTGTTCGTCCGTTAGCGCAGTCTCTTGCGTACTACTCCCACAAAACCCATTAAACTGCATGCGATCAGCGCAATGGTCGCAGGCTCGGGAATGCTCTCCGTCACGGCCATCGTGATAATGGCTCCAGTCTCGTAATCCGTCATTATCTCGTAATCCGAACCCACCGCGACGTTCCAAATGCCGGCCTCACCCGGCACGCCGCCACTAGGATCGATGTACTTCATGACGGCCTCCTCCCCGGGATCCATGACCCCATCGCCGTCGGTGTCGGTGAAGTCGAAGCCGGTCAGAGTGAGAAAGTGCCCTCCGCCGTCCCAGTTAATCAGGATCTCAACATCCTCGCAATGCGCGAGTTCCTGGAAGATGAACTGCCACGTCGGGTACATGTTGTCCGCAACCCAAATCGGTTTGGGAATCGGCGGGATTTGATTGGGCGGCCGCGGGTTCTCCGGCGGACCCGGCCACGCCCACATCCCCAGCATCTGCGCCGCATACGTGGTTACATGGGGCGCGCGCTCCTCGATGTACTGGTATTTCCCATAGATGAACATGTCGTCCCACGTCCCACCGGGCGGGGTCGTGTTCATGTAGTTCGCGGCGGCAACCGTGAGGGCCGCGTTGACGAGTTCGTCATAGTCCCTCACGCCGTCAGGCGGGATTTCCGTGTCGGGAACAAGGTGACGGTCATATACGTCCGAATACTTGTTCTCAAGGTACACGAACGAGTTGATCGCCGCCGTTGGCCCGCACATCACATTACCGCCGGGGCCGACGTCGTCCTGGTCGAGGTTACCATACAGCGCAATATCCTTTTCGATGTGGTGGACAGGGGGAAGGGCACCGCTCGTCGATGGAGTGGCACACAAGAGCACAACCGCTGCCACCGGGGCTAGAAGAACCATGAACCACTTCATAGGTGTTCCTCCAAAAAAATAAAGCGTTAATACAAACGTCAGGATGCTTTCTGCCATACATTTTTCACAGAACTGAATTCCCCATCATCATTGCTGAGCCACCACCTCCTTTCTCAGAAATGGCAATGGCAAACAAAAAGCGGGCGGTCTGCACATTGAAAACGATAGCCACAAACAGTAACCCTATCATCACATTGTTTGAGACTGACACTCCTGCGGACCATCGCCGAGGCTGTAAACGATACCCCCTCTATTTATTATGACACATCTCAAGACCAAAAAGTCTCGCAAATTCTGAGAATTAGAGAGTTTTTCTTCGGCGGGGAAGGGTGGTCAAAGTCGGCCTTTTATGGGGAGCCAGTCAAAAAAACGGGGAACTCCGAGTCGTAGGGGTAGCGCGAAGAAAGAAATAACAGAATACACATAAGCAGCGATGCCGAGCGCAACGGAGCATCCTCAGGGGATGTTCCGCATTTTTTTTGCTGTTAATTCAGGCCGCCTGGCATTCCCCGGGGTCTTTCGACTCACACCATGTCATCGAAACCAATGCCCGGTTTCCCCCTCACAATTATGAAGTATATGCCACAAAAGCCTTGTTGCCACGGAATGTTGGGCTTGCGTATGGGCGGCTTATATCGGGGTTCACGACAGGCCAATGATCCTGCCGTCTTTGTCAATATCGATTTTCATGTACGCCGGCTGTGAAGGCATGCCGGGCATGGTCCGCATCGTGCCGCAAAGCGGATACAGGAAACCAGCGCCCACGGAGGCACGGATGTCCCGCACCGGCATCACGTAGCCCTTCGGCGCGCCTTTGAGTTTCGGATCGTGGGAGAGGGAGAACTGTGTTTTTGCCATGCAGACGGGCAGTTTGCCATAGCCGAGTCCCGTGAAGAGTTTGATTTTCCTTTCCGCCTCCGGCTCGAACTCCACGCCCGATGCCCCGTAAACCTCCCTCGCGATGGTCCCGATCTTTTTCTCTATCGGCGCGTCCAACGGATAGAGGAACCGGACATTGTTTTTCCGCCTGCACGCCTCAACAAAGGCCTCGGCCATTTCCGCAGCGCCCCGGCCGCCCTCCGCCCAGCAATTGCTCTCGACGGCGGCAATCGCCCCGGCATCCTCCGCGATCTTCTTGATCGCCTTGACTTCACTGGGTTTGTCCGTGGCGAACCTGTTGATAATCACAACGGGGCTTAGGCCGTGCCGCCTGACAATCGCAATGTGCGCCTTGAGATTTTCGCAACCGGCGATGACGTCGTCGGGGTTCTCCGCGAAGAGCCTCTCGTCCAGCGGCTTGCCCGCCTTGATGATGTATTTGCCGGAATGCATTTTCATCACGCGCACGGTCACAACCAGGCCCACCGCGTCAGGCGCGAGGCCGGAATAGCGGCACTTGATGTTGATGAACTTCTCCATCCCGATGTCCGCGCCGAAGCCGGATTCCGTGACCACGTAATCCGCCAGTTTAAGCGCAATCATGTCGGCCAAGATTGACGAATTCCCGTGCGCGATGTTCCCAAACGGTCCCGCATGAATGAAGGCGAGGGTGTTCTCCGTTGTCTGCAGGATGTTGGGCTTTAGCGCGTCCTTCATGATCGCGGCCATCGCTCCGGCGACCCTGAGGTCTTCGGCAGTTACGGGTTTGCCGTCGTTCGTGTACGCGACGACGATTCGCCCGAGGCGGCTGCGCATATCTTCAAGGCTCACGGCAAGGCCGAGTATCGCCATCACCTCGCTTGCGGCGGTTATGTCAAAACCCGTCTCGCGCTCGATGCCGTTGTCCTTGTCGCCGAGGCCCACAATTATGCTGCGCAGCGCGCGGTCGTTGATGTCCACAACGCGGTTTATTGCGACGGTCTGCGGATTGATGTTGAGCGGATTGCCGAGAAACATTGAATTGTCCAGCGCCGCGGCGAGAAGGTTATGCGCCTGCCCGACGGCATGCGTGTCGCCGGTGAGATGCAGGTTGATGTCCTCCATCGGCACCACCTGCGCGCCCCCGCCGCCCGCCGCGCCGCCCTTGATTCCGAAAACGGGGCCCATCGACGGCTGGCGCAGGCACGTGACGGCGCGCTTGCCGATGTGATTCAGGCCGAGCGCAAGCCCTATGGTGCTCACGGTTTTGCCTTCGCCGAGAGGAGTTGGTGTAACGGCGGTGATGTCAATGTATTTGCCGTTCGGCCTGTCGCTGAGGCGTTCAAGGACTTGCAGTCTTACTTTCGCCTTGTAGTCGCCGTAAAGTTCAAGTTCATCCCGGCGGATTCCGTATTTTTCGGCAACTTCCCATATCGGCAACATTTTCGTCGATTGGCTCATCTCAATGTCGCTCCTCACGCGTAACGCTCCTCTAAAACAGGGCATGTCGAAACAATACGGCCCATCATTGTTATATATGGTAAGTATCGGCCATTTCCGCCCAAGTCTTGGACAGCCGCGCATTATTAAATTCTCTTAATCACAAAATAACACCCTTTTCACATTGCCGTGGTATAATATGTGTAAGCGTTCGGAGGAACGAATCTAAACCATCACGCGTCTCGCAGGTGAATATGGCCACAACAATCCGAACATGCGCATCACTCCTTGCGTGCCTGCTCGCGGTCCTTCTCATTGGATGCGCTGGCATTTCACCGCATTCAACCATCACCGGATTCGACGCGGCGGCAAAGCCCGGCGAAGAAATTGCGCTCAAAGCCAAAGTTAAGGCCCCCGGCGTGCTGTTCCTCCTGAACTTTCCGTGGCGAAAAGTGGAGTTCTACGATGGCGACCGGCTCCTCGGTTCTGCGACCACAAACGTGACGGACGGCATCGCCACGGTTAAATGCGCCTTCACGGAAGAGGGTTATCACAGGATCACCGCATCGTTTGCGGGCGACCACGCACGCGGCAAGGCAGGCGCATTTATGTGGGTCCTCGTGGCTCCGCAGGACAAACCTTTCCTTGTCGTTGACATCGACAACACCATCTGCAAAAGCAATATTCTGGCGGACCTGTTTGTCAGCATCAGCCACCGCCGTCCTCTCCCTGGCGCCGCGGAAACTCTGCAAAGGCTCTCAAACGAATACGGCATAATCTACCTGACCGCGCGAGATGAGGCGCTGATTACAAGCACGCGAAAATGGCTGGACAAGAACGGTTTCCCGCACGGACTGATTCTGGCCCGTGACTTGAACCTCGCCAACCTCTCGTCATCAAGATTCAAGACCGCAGTCCTCAAAGACCTCGGCAGCCGCTTCACGAACGTCTGTGCCGGCGTCGGCGACCGCAAAGGAGACGGCCGCGCGTTCCTCCGCAACGGCTTGGCGGCCATATTGTTTCACGAGAACGAGAAGGACATGAAGGGCGTGTGGTTCATCAAGGATTGGAAGGAAGTCGCCGAAGTTCTCGGAAAACTCAGCGCGTCCAGAAACAGTAAACCAACTAATCACTCAACCGAGTGATTTCCAGCATCCGCAATGGCCTGGCCTTTCGGGAGCGGCAGCGTCCCCAGTGCGTCCAGCGCGGGTGAATAGCCCGGAACCAAATCGAGGACAAGTTTCCACTTCTTTCGCGCTTCGTCATAGTTTCTCATTCCGCGGTAACACATTCCGACCTGAAACTGCGCCTCGGCGAAATTGGGGTTGTACTCAAGCAGGGATTCAAAGACTTGTTTCGCATCCTCCACTTTTCCTTTTCGCAGCAGCGCCAGCCCGCGATCGTACGTCCTGATTATTTCCTCCGCGGGTCTGCGTGAGGCGGTACTTGTGATCCTGTACAGCCGTACCGTCGCGACGCCGTAACGGTTTCTGCCGCCGCTATCGCCTTTGAGGTCAACCGGTTCGGAAACGAAACCCGCCATGTCCATGAGCGTCTTGTCGCGATGAATGAAGAAAATTTCGTGTCGCCCGCGATTTGCGTCTTTCAGCGCCAGCGGCCCCCAGTCGATCTCCTCTCCGTCCACCAGCCGAGCAACCCCGCTGACATCGTATTTGGCGGCGTCATTGGCGGGATCAATCCCGCCCGTGTCAGACTTCTTGTGCTTCCATAGCGTGTTTTGCAGCACACGCCATTCCTTGTCACGTGCGTATCCTTCGCCGAGCATCTTGTAAAGGAAAAGCGACGTGTCGCTGTATTCATTGGCAAGGATCACGCCTCCGTAAGGAAGCGCGTCGATAACGTCGTTCGCAAACGCGTTGCTTGCCTCGGCGCCTTGCTGCCTGTCCTTCATCACATCAATGTTCACGAACAGGAGGTTCGCCACTGTCGCCGCCATCACGAGCATGCATACCGCCGATCCAACCCACTGCGCCTCACGGCCCGTCCTCGCCGCCAGCCGAAATAGGCCCATCGAAAGGCCCATAATCAAAACAAGCACGATGTACGACGGGACAACCTCGTACGCTACGAAAGACAAGACGGACTGGTACGGCATGGAAGGCGTGCAACGATCCAGCGCCACAAACAGGTCAACCGCCAGGTAAACCAAAAGGAACCACAGTTTAAGCCGGTAATTCGACGCCAAAAGGAAAAACCCCACCGCTATCAGCACAAAACCAAGCACGCTGAACTGAAGGCTGAATAAATTCATGTACGCGGACAACGGTGCTCTCAAAACCCCTGTAACACCGCCGGCAAACATGCTCTGCCAGAAATCCGCCCCCGCAACAAACGTCCAAAGGTCGCCCGGCGTCTCAATCCGCTTCCCCAGATACGCCGAAGGCAGAGACGTGAAAAGGAAAAGAAGGCTGTACAACGCCGCCGCCACGCCGGCGCACGAGAACAGCACGACGAGCGTTCTGCCCCGCAGCAAGATTCGATGGTCTTTCATCAAAACAAGCAAGACAATGGCGGGCAGCATCGTGATCATCGCAAGTTGATTGCCCAGGCTCAACGCGTACACGACGCACGCTGCGTAAAAATACCCGTCGCCCCGGCGCGCGGCCTGAGGCAGTATGGCGGGGACATCGCTCCACTTAAAAAGAAGGTAGATAATGAGGCAGACGAAGAACGCATTCAGGCTGTTCACCTCTGCAACGACGGCGAAGACCCAGAAAATCTGCGACACGGCCAGCAGGGCCGCGCCGCCGCACGCGAGTGCCTCGCTCCTCAGCAATCCCGCAAGGATTCTCTGCACAAGAACGACCGACAGGACCGCAAACACAACCGACAAAAGGTTTATGCGCCACGCAAGAGCGCCGAAAGGAAGAATTGAAAAGAGGTGATTAAGCAGGAGATAAAGAGGATACCCGGGCGCCTCGGACACGCCCCACACCTTGCCCATGAACTGCCACCTGGCGGCATCCACATCGCCGCCGACTCCGCCCGGCATCGTCAACAGATACAGCGCCGAGGCCGCAGCAGCAAGGCCCAGCGTGCACGCAAGGCGCATCGCGACCTGATGCCCTTTTCGTTGCTCTTCGGGAAACGCGGAGATTCGTGAGTTCATAAGCGCGAAGCGTATAGAAAACGGCCTTACCAGTCAAGCGCTCAGCCGCCCGGCGGCCGTGTAACCTACCCTGTGATGCGAAACAGTCTGATAGTCCTGTCGCCCGGCAATTCCACAGCCTCTGACTTGTAGCCCGCCTTGTCCAGCAGCCGCTTGTCGCTCCCGGAAAAATACACCGCGTGCTTCACGGGTTCGCCCTCTTCCAATGCGAGCGGCGACCAGTCAACCTTCTCGCCGCGCAGCAACTTTTCCACCACGCTTCTGTTGCACGCCTCCTGCTCGCTTTCCGGACGCGCGGGATCGGCCCATGTGATCTTCCAACTCGAATCGTGCATGACGCGCCAGCGCTTCTCGGAGCCGCGCCCCTCTCCGAGCATCTTGTACATAAACACCATTGAGTCGTTGTAGGAATGGGCGAGAATCACGCCGTGAACCGGAAGCGCATCTATCACGTCGTTCGCCAGTTTATCATTCAGGCGCATTTCCTCCTGCTTCACCTGCATCCGCGGAATATTGCTGTTTACAAGAAACGCCGCCAATCCGACAAGCACGAGCAGCGAGGCTCCCGACAACATCCGGCGAACCGTCCCGCTCATGCGCTGCGCAAGCGCGTCGGCCGCCGACGGGAGAAATCCGATGAGAAGCGCCAGAAGGACGTATGACGGAATAAACTGGTATCCCAATTGCCGGGGATTCACGAAATAGTTGAGCGCCATGAAGAGATTGACGCCGAGAAAAAGCGCCACGAAAAGCATCTTCCGCCCCTGCTTCCATGCAAGCAGGAACACGCCCACGATTGCAAAGAACAAACCCGCGAACGTGAATTGATCCGAAACCTGCAGGACGTAAAACGGCAGCGTCAACTCCGCAAACCCCTTCGCGCCGCCGGCGAAGAGGTACTGCCTGAAACCAGCCGCCGTAAGCAGTTGCCACAGGTCGCCGAATGTCCTTATCCGATTTTCAAGATACGGCGACGGCAGCGCGGTCTGAATGAACGGCAGAACGTAAAGCAGAACGGGAACAATCACAAACAGCACGGACAAAAGCAGCGTCCTGGGACTCAAAACGGCGCGCCAGTCCGTCAGCAGCGCAAAAATCACGAGCGCAGGCAGCATCGTTATCATCGTAACGTGATTGCCGAGGCTCAGCGCGTACACGAAGCACGCCGCGTAAAAATATCCGCACCCGCGCCTCGCATCCGCCCACTTGAAAAGCAGGTACATGATGAGGCAAATGAAGAAGGCATTGAGGCTGTAAACGCCCGCGACAACGGCGAAGGTCCAGAACATCGGCGAGGCCGCCAGGAGCAGGGCGCCGCCGAGAGCAAAAAGTTCGCTGTCGAGCAGACCCCTCAAAATCCGCTGGAGCAGGACTACCGCAAGCACGGCAAAAAAGGCCGACATGAAATTTATCCGGAACGCCAGCGTTCCGACGGGCAAAAGAGAAAAGACGTGATTAACAAGGACGTAAAGCGGATAACCTGTGGTGTGCGGCACTCCGAGGACCTTGCCGACGAACTGCCACTTCGCCGAATCAGTCTCCCCGCCCACGCCGGGGTACAGCGTGTAGAGATACAGCGCGGAGGCCGCCGCGGCGAGGCCCAGCGGATAAAGGAACCAGAGCGCGGCGCGCCGCTTCTCCCCCGCGTTCCGGGAAATTCGAGACGTGTCCATGATCTGCGCGTTCATAGGCGGGAAGCGTACAGAAAAAAGCGCACGCAGTCAAGCCAGTGACGGCGGCACCAGGCGCGCAGGCGCGTCAATCGCACTCTATGCAGGTGGTCCCGCCCTCGACGGTGAGCACCTGCTCCGGCTTGCTGCCGTAACGATAGACGGTGATGCCCTTGCAGCGGAGTTTGTGCGCAAGGAGATATATCTCGCGGACATCGGCCTGGGTGGCGGTTTGCGGCAGGTTGCAGGTCTTCGAGACGCCGTTGTCCGTGTACCGCTGGAACGCCGCCTGCATCCTCACGTGCCACGCGGGCGCGATGTCGAGCGCCGTCACGAAAAGGCGCTTCACGTCTTCCGGCACGCCCGCCACGTCCCTGACGGAGCCTTTTTGCGCGACTTCCACCATCATGTCGCTGCTGTGGAACCCGCGCGCCCGCGCCGCGTCCTCGAACAGGCGGACCCGCTCGCGCAGGTGCGCGCCTTCGAGGACATTGCGCGAATACGCCAGCGAGAACAACGGCTCGATGCCGCTTGAAGTCCCGGCGATAAGGCTTATCGTGCCGGTCGGGGCGACGCTACTGACGGTGGCATTGCGAACCTTCAGCCCGCCCGTCCAGACGCTTGAGGCGTAATTCGGAAACTCACCGCGCCTCTTCGCCATCTCCGCGGATGTTCTGCGCGCGGCTTCCGTGACGAACTTCATTGCCTCGCCGCCGATGCGGAGCGCTTCCTCGGAATCATAGGGAACGCCGAGTTGTATGAGCATCTCCGCCCAGCCCATCACGCCAAGGCCTATCTTCCGATTGGCAAGCGTGGCCCTGCGGACTTCCTCAAGCGGGAACTTGCTCGCGTCAATCACGTTGTCAAGGAAATGCACCGCGGTCTTCACCGTCCGCTCCAGCCGCTCGTAATCGATCTTTCCGTCGCGCAGCATGAGCGCAAGGTTCACCGAGCCAAGGTTGCACGATTCATAAGGCAGCAGCGGCTGTTCGCCACAGGGATTGGTGGCGTCAATCCGGCCGATGCGCGGGGTCTGGTTGAAGCGGTTGATTTCGTCGATGAAGACAAGACCGGGGTCCGCGCACTGCCATGCGGCGGTGACTATCGTGGAGAAGATGTCGGCGGCCTTGACCGTGGCCGCCACCGCGCCGCTGCGCGGGTTAACGAGATTGTAGTTGCTGCCGGCGTAAAGCGCCTGCATAAAGGCGTCGTCAACGGCCACCGAGATGTTGAAGTTCCTCAGCCTATCGCCGCCGACCTTCGAAGTGATGAATTCCATGATGTCGGGGTGCGACACGTGCAGTATGCCCATGTTTGCCCCGCGCCTGCGCCCGCCCTGCTTGATGACGTCGGTCGCAATATCAAACACGCGCATAAATGAGACCGGCCCCGAAGCGACACCGTGGGTGGAGCGGACGATGTCGCCCTTCGGGCGCAGTTTGGAGAACGCGAAGCCCGTCCCGCCGCCGGACTGGTGGATGAGCGCCATCTCGCCGACCGCGCGGAATATGCCTTCGATGGAATCCTCCACCGGCAGGACAAAGCACGCGGAAAGTTGGCCCATCGGGGTTCCCGCGTTCATCATCGTCGGCGAGTTCGGCAGGAACTCAAGGCGGGTCATCACATCGTAAAACTCTTCTTCCGCCTCATGCACCTCCGCATCGCTGACATAGTCGGTATCGGGCTGGGCAACGGCGTGGGCGACGCGGCGGAACATTTCGCCGGGCGTTTCCACGACGTTGCCGCGCTCGTCCTTGATGAGGTAGCGGCGCTCAAGGACGCGGGCAGCGTTAACGGAGAGTTTCAGGTCGTCGCAAACGCCGATGAGTCTTTTCGCGGTGCGAATGTCGGAGCGCTCGCGGCGGTAAAGGATGTACGCCTTTGCGGCTTCGGCCTCGCCGTTTGCGATGAGAGTTTTTTCGACGGCGTCCTGTACCTGCTCGACGGTGGGAGTCGCGGAGCCTGCATTTTGTCCGAGGAGTTGAATGGTGGCGTTTGTGAGATTCGCGGCCGGGGAAGTATCCCTTCCGACGGCCATGAGGGCCTTGGCGATGGCGGCCCGTATCTTGGCCGAATCAAACGGCACGACGCGCCCGTCTCGTTTGCCTATCTCTTTCGGCATGTTCATCCCTCCGCCTCACCTAGAAATTTATGACCTAAAACCTCATCGCCGGGCATCTCACGCGGCGCTTGAAAACCTTCTGAGACCGATGCCCGCGCAGGCGATTATACCAATCGCGGAGAACAGAATCGTCGCCGGCTCCGGAACAGGCACAGGTGCTCTCAGCGCGCTCACGAGCGCATTCACCCCGGGCTGCCAGTTATTCGGGTCGTCAAGCCTTATGGATTGTTCAATTTCGCAATGCACAAAGGGCGTGCCATAGGTGTTGCGCGTGTACTGGCCCTGAACGTTGCCGGTCGCGCCGAGGGAACTGAAAGTGCCGCCGGACACGCCGTCGTTTACGAGAACGTTCACGGGGCTGTTGGATGGAAGATAGTTGAAAACGTACGACTGGAAACCGGCCGCTTCGAAGGCCTGGTCGATGTCGATGTGCGGCTGGTGCACCGCGCCGTCGCCATTGGACAGGACAATGTCCGTGCCCGCCGGGAAGTTCTCGTGGTTGTCATAGTCGAAGCCGTGAATTTGCATGGGGAGCGTCGTCGCGCTCATCCATGTTTCATGAACGGCCTCGAAGATGCTGTTCGATTGGGTTGCGACGTTGGCGATGCCGGTGATGCTTCCGTCCTGGTTGCGGTGCGCGCCAGCCATGAGAAAACCGCGCCCGATGATGCCCTGGAACACGTCGATGGCGAATTCGGGCGTCTTGTTGTCGTAAAGGGGATGTGGCGCTTCGACAAGGACGTCGCTGAGCGGCGCGGGGTCCCAGATGTAGTTGCCCCACCCGAAGTTCTGCTTGCCTTGCGCGTTGAGGTGTTCGCGGAGGAGATAATAGCGGTGCGAGGTTTCGGTGTCGTAAAAATCCACGAGTTCATATCCGAGCGCCTCCGCCTGAGTCGTGGCAGTCGCGTACGAGCCGTTCATCACGGACGCGGCAAGGGCGCGGAAGGCGGTGCGCTGGCTTGCATTAGGCGCAACATAAAGGCCGGAATTCTCCGGAAAGACAAGCCCCTCAAGCCGCGCGATTTCGTCGCCGAGCGGACCGGTCTGATAGATTATCGCGGCGTCGGCGATGTCGGCGAGCACGATAAAAAGAAACGCGGCTGCAAGGACCGTTGCAGTCGCGCGCTTACATGTTGCTACCCTGATAAGCGTCTTAAAATCGTGCATCCATGTTCTCCCATTTGAGAGTTAACAAGTTGAATTATTATACCTAATAAGACCTGCACTTTCAACCTTTAAGGCACATAATTCTTTATCCCGAAGAGGAAGCCGACACAAATATAAAAATGGTTTTTGCTTGACATGCCATCCGCAACAATTATATCTAACTCCTAAATCACTAAACCGTTTCTCGGGGAATCTCAAATGGCAAAGAAACCAGCCGCAATCCTTCCCCCGGACAGGTACCTGCCGGCCGTAACGGACCTTTACGAACTGACCATGGCCGCCGCCTATTTCGAAAACCGCATGGACTATACCGCGACCTTCGAACTCTGGGTGCGCAACCTCCCGCCCCGCCGTTCCTACCTCATTGCCTGCGGACTGGAAGACGCGGTGAACTATCTCGCAGACCTTTCCTTCCACTCAGATGTCATTAGGTACCTGCGCAAACTGGAGAACTTCAAACACGTCAGCGAAGACTTCTTCAAGTTCCTGAGCAACCTCAAATTCACCGGCGACCTGTGGGCCGTTCCCGAAGGCACCATCGTCTTCGCGGGCGAACCACTGCTCAGAGTTACCGCTCCCATAATCGAAGCCCAAATAGTCGAGACAACGCTTCTTTCGATAATCAACTACCAGACAACAGTGGCGACAAAGGCGTCCCGCATCGTCCGGGCCGCGAACCAGGGCGGCGTGGAGAGGCCGGTTTCCGACTTCGGACTGCGCCGCGCGCACGGCCCTGGCGCTGGAGTGAGCGCCGCGCGCGCGAGTTTCATCGGCGGGTGCGCGGGAACTTCCAACGTGTACGCCGGCTGGCGCTACAACATCCCCGTCCACGGCACGGCCGCGCACTCGTGGATCATGGCCTTTGATACGGAACTCGAATCATTCCAAAAATACTACAAGGTCTTCCCCGAATCCACAATCCTGCTCATCGACACCTACGACGTCGAAAAGGGCGCACTCAACGCCGCCCGCGTCGGACAGGCGCTCAGGGGCGTCAGGCTCGACAGCGGCGACCTTGCCGCGCAAAGCAAAATGGTGCGCCGCATCCTCGACGACGCCGGACTCAAAAACGCCCACATCGTCGCCAGCGGCGATTTGAACGAGTATAAAATCCGCGACCTCCTCAAGTCGGGCGCTCCGCTGGACATCTTCGGCGTCGGCACGGAAATGGTTGTCTCCCGCGACGAGCCGGCGTTGCAGTGCGTCTATAAACTCGTTGAAGAGCGGAAAAACGGCAAGACCTTTTACAAGGCGAAGTTCAGCCAGGATAAGGCCACCTGCCCCGGCGCAAAGCAGGTCCGCAGGATTTACGGCAAAAACGGCAAATTCCTCCACGACCTCATCTGCCTCCACAGCGAAAAAATTAAAGGCGAGCCGCTCCTCGCCAAAATAATCAGGAATGGCAAGCCGCTCGCGAAACTCCCGGACATCCGCGCAATCCAGCGCCGCGCAAAGGAGCAGGCGGCGCGGCTGCCGGAGCGGTTCAAGCGCTTCGAGGACGCGGACACGTTCCCCGTCTCTTATAGTGGCGGCCTGAAGAGGTTGCTGGAACAGGTGAGAGAACAGTACGAGTGAATTGCCGTTACAAGGGCCACAACAGCGTCTTGGCGTGCATCAGAATTCCTTCCGCGCAAAGAAGAGCGCAGAGGATGGGCATGTAGTTCTTGAGCCGCAGCGTTTCCGCCGCCCACATGGCGCACGCGCCCATAAGCGGCATCAGGAATATCCACAGGCGGCTTACCTCCCCGCGGTTTTCGCCGGACAAATCAAGAACCATCAACATCAGTGAAAACGTGAACACACAAACCGCCGCGCGCGCCGGCACCTCTCTGAAGAGCCTCCCCAGCGGCGCTTCACCGCGACGGAAGAGTCCCCGCGCGCTCTGTACCGCCCCGAAAACCCACAGCATGAAAACAGCCCAGCCGACGGTGCCGCACATCTCAACCAGATTGCCGAAAACGTAAGGTGTGTACTCCCTGTGGGCCTCTTCGTTGAAACGCATCCCGCAATCAATCGTATCACTCGTTATCTTGAAAATGGAAACGCCTGACCAGAGGTATAAAGCAATGAAAACAAGTACAAAGCCGGTTACAATCCCGGAGAACGAGCCGACTGCTTCCACCGCGCGCGCCCTGAAAGTCCGCCAGATGTACGGAACCAAAAACAGCGCCAGCACAAACGGCAACGGCTCGTAAAAATACAGCAACGCCAGGTACAGCCCTGTCAAAACGCCAATCGCCGGATCTCCCTTCTCCAGGCAAGCAAGCACAAGCCATAACCCCAACATCGCGAAAAACGCCGTCATTGCATTGAAAGCGGGGAAAGCACCCGACACCCCCGGAAACAGGAAAAACAGCACCGCCGCTCCTGCCGCCGCATTCGTTGACACCAGCCTCCGCACCACAAAAAACAGCGGCAAAACCGTCAGCGCGCACAACACCAGATTTATAGCGTTGACCTCCGCGTGCCCCAGCCCCATCCAGAAAAAGAGATAATACAAAAGTGTCTTCCCCGGCATGTTCGACCAGACATGCAGTGTATACCACTGGTGGAAGTAATCGCGCCTTCGCTCGTAGAGCCGCAGAAAAATTTTCGCGTCAGGGATGCCCTTGGCTACCCTGTAAAACCCGGTTGTCTCCGCGTCCTTTACTTTCTTGTAAGTCTCGGTCCCTATCGCGTCACGCACGAAAAAAGTGCACAGCCCGATGGCGAGAATGATACAGAGAAACAACGCGATTTTTCTTTCGGGCCGTTCTCCCTCCAGCCTCCGCCGCATCATCAGGTACGTCACGCACAATGCCGCCGCACATAAGATGAACGCAAGTTTCAGGGGCCACTGATCCAGCAGGCGCGGAAGGATTTGACCGAATGCCTCGCTCACGGGCAAAATGGGAACGGCGCCGCCTTTCGGCCGAGGCAGCATCCTGAATGTCCCCATGCCGTTGCCAAGCAGAAACACGCACCCCACGGGCAGCAAAAGGTTGATGCGCCTGCCGCTGAAGACAAGCCCAACCAGAAATGCACTCAGCAGAGCAAGGAAACTTGCAAGAGCGATAAGTGTGGATGATATTTCACCTTCAGTACCGCGCGCGGGCAGCAGGAGGGGCATCACAACCCAGGAAACCGCCCATCCCAGCCCAAATGCCGCCAAAGCAAACAACACTGTCTGTAATCGGCGCATGACCAATACTCGCTGACGCTCTTTTGTCTTGACATACGGGAGCACAATCGTATATTCACAATTCTTATCGGCTTTGATCGTTAAAGTCAATAGCGGTTTTGTGACTTTGCACATATCAGGCGGGAGCAAAAGATGGCAAAGAGAGCATTTCTGGACATCGACACCCAGCACGACTTCATGGACCCTGGCGGCGCGCTGTACGTCGCCGGGGCCGAGAAAATCGCAGGCAATCTCAAGCGCCTCTTCAAATACGCAGTCGAGAACGGCATTCCGATACTTTCTTCGATGGATGCGCATATACCAAACGACCCGGAATTCAGGGATTTTCCGGCGCACTGCGTCAAAGGCTCCCCCGGCCAGCGGAAAATAAACGAGACCCTTCTCCCCGCCGCGATAATAATCCCTGCCAAGCCGAACGCCCTGCCGGAGAAGGTCCCACTGGGCGCGCAGATGATTTTTGAAAAGCCCACGCTCTACCTTTTCGACAATCGCAACTTCATTGAATACATCAGGCGCGAAGGGTACGATACCCTCGTCGTTTTTGGCGTCGCTACGGATTACTGCGTCCGCATCGTCGCCGAAGGGCTTATAGAGCGCGGCTATGACGTGACCGTTATTACCGACGCCATCGCCGCCGTCGTGCCGGACGCCGGCGAAAAGGCGCTGGAATCAATGAAGCGCGCGGGCGTGAAATTTGCCGTCACCGCTGACGTAACCAAATGAAAATAGCACTTGCACAAATAAACCCACGGGTCGGAGACCTTGACAACAACACGCGCAAGATCCTCGCCTTCGTCAGGCGTGCGCTGGAGGAACACGCGGACCTCGTCGTCTTCCCGGAAATGGCCGTCCTCGGTTACCCCCCGCTGGACCTTGTGGAGAAAAAGGCATTTGTAGCGAAGGTCCATGAAAAAATGGGGGAAATCGCCCGCTCAAGCGCGCACATCGCCGTAATATGCGGCCACATCTCGGAGAACAAGGCCCCCAGCGGCAAGCCGCTTTACAACAGCGCCGCACTCTGCCACGGCGGCAGGATTCTCGCCACCGTGCATAAATCACTCCTGCCCACCTACGACATTTTCGACGAGCGGCGCTACTTCGAGCCGTCCGCATCCGTAGCCCCTGTCGAGTTTGCAGGCAAAAAATTCGGGCTTAGCATCTGCGAGGACATCTGGAACGACCGCACCTTCTGGTCACATCCGCTGTACCCCTGCGACCCCATCGAAGACCTCGTCAGGCAGGGCGCGGAAATCCTTATCAACATCGCCGCCTCACCATACGCGGTGGGCCGCCCGCTGCTCAAGGAGCACATGCTCGCCAACGCCGCGCTCAGGCATAAACTCCCCGTCATCGCGGTCAACCAGGTCGGCGGCAACACAAGCCTTCTCTTCGAGGGCGGGAGCAAGTGCTTCAACTCAAAGGGCGACGTCGTCGCGCGCGCGAAATATTTCGAGGAGGACTTCATCGTCTTTGACACGGACAGCGCCGCCGGCCCTATGCGCCCCGCGCCTGAAAACGATGTCGCGATGGTATACGAAGCGCTGGTGATGGGAACGCGCGACTACATGCACAAGTGCGGCTTCCGCAAGGCCGTCATAGGGCTGAGCGGCGGGATAGATTCCGCGCTCGTCGCAAAAATCGCAGTGGACGCGCTCGGCGCGGAGAACGTCCTCGGCGTCTCAATGCCGTCGCGCCATTCCAGCGATCACAGTAAGTCCGACGCCGCCGCGCTTGCGCGCAACCTCGGCATTGAACTGCGGACAGTCTCCATCGAGCCGATTTTCAAGGCGTACCTCAAATCCACAACGGTAATCTTCAAGGGAAAGGAAGAAGACATCACCGAGGAGAACATTCAGGCCCGCATCCGCGGCAACATTCTCATGGCCATCTCCAACAAGTTCGGGTGCCTTGTGCTGACCACCGGCAACAAGAGCGAACTCGCCGTCGGCTACTGCACGCTTTACGGCGACATGAGCGGGGGACTGGCGGTCATAGGCGACGTGCCCAAAACAATGGTGTATGAAATCGCGAAATACCTCAACCGCGACAAAGAGGTAATTCCGGCAAACTCGCTCACCAAGCCGCCCTCGGCGGAACTCCGCCCAAACCAGACGGACCAGGACACGCTGCCGCCTTACGAAATCCTTGACCCCATCCTCAAGATGTACGTGGAGGAAAACATGGAGCGCGACGAGATCGTGGCGATGGGCCACGACCCGCGCCTCGTGGAAAAAATACTCTGCATGGTGGATCACAACGAATACAAGCGGGTGCAGGCCGCGCCGTGCCTGCGCGTGACGACAAAGGCCTTCGGCTTCGGACGGCGCATCCCAATCGCCCAGGGCTGGCGCTAGGAATTCCGGTGATCTTTTTTTCGCACCGACGCATGAGTTACACATACGAATACGAACGGCCAGCAGTAACGGTTGACGTTGCCCTGCTCGCCTTAAAGGACGGGATTCTCCAAGCGCTCCTCATCAAGCGCGGGAATTATCCTTACGAAGGCATGTGGGCGCTGCCGGGAGGATTCGTGAACATGAAGGAGGATCTCGAGGAGGCGGCGCTGCGCGAATTGCGGGAGGAGACCGGCGTTACCGGCGTGCGCATCGAACAGTTCCAAACCTTCGGCGATCCCTTCAGAGACCCGCGCACGCGAATCATCGCGGTCGTGCATTACGGCCTTGTGCGGCTTGAGGAGTGCGCAGTGGAAGCCGGCGACGACGCGAGCGACGCGCGCTGGTTCCCCGCGTATGACCCGCCGCAGATGGCCTTTGACCACGACACGATAATTACAACGCTGCTGGAGCGGATTCGTTTCCGTGTGCGCCACACGCCGGCGGTCTTCGAACTCCTGCCCGAGACCTTTGCCATCGCGCAACTGGCCAGGGCGCTCGGCGCCTGCCTGAACAAGGCGATCCCGCCGGAAGATGTGGCCCGCCACGTGAATCAACTCGGCATACTGGCGAAGGCGGGCGACGGATACCGGCTGGACACCGCCGCCACTGAACGAGTCATGGACAGCATGGTGCTTTTCCCGTTTTGACGGACTGACATGGGCGAAACACGTCCCCCACAACCCGCGACGCTCATCGTCGGAATGCTCAGCGCGTTCCCGGAACTCTTCGACGTTGCCGAGGAAATCCTCGCGCGCGAGTTTGGGCCGGTCGCGCGGCGGAGCGAAACCTTCGATTTCAACTTCACGCATTACTACGGAAGCGAGATGGGCGAGGGGATAAAGAGAAAATTCCTCGCGTTCGAGCGGATGATAGGGCCGGACGAAATCGCGGCGATAAAAGACCGCACCAATCACATCGAGCAGGACATAACTTCGAAATACCCGCGAGGGGTGGGACGGTCTGTCAACCTTGATCCCGGTTACATCGACGCGGGAAAACTGGTCCTTGCGACGGTGAAAGACCAAGCGCACCGGCTCTACCTGCACGATGGGATTTACGGCGAGGTGACATTATACTGGAAGCACGGCAGGTGGGAGGCGTGGCCGTGGACATACGCCGATTACCGCTCTGAGGGCTACCAGCGCTTTCTCGCGCAAGTCCGCGAATATCACATGGGCAAAAGAGGCTAAGGCAACCCGCAAAACAAAAGCACCGGCCGGCGGGCACGGTCAAGTGAATGCCGGCCGGTAAAAGGTATCGCCGCTGTCCCGGCGTCTAATCACAAGAGTCCCGCGGCGCGGCAACCCAAAGGTTGCCCCAAGAGCGCGTACTGCTCTCCCCAGTGTCAAGCGCCCGAAATTGGTAAAGCAGTCCGCAGGCCAAAGTCGGCTTGCTGCCGGCCGCGGGCCACCATTCCCGTTCCCCGATCCCCCCAGAGGTGGTATTGAAAGGTTCATGGGCCATTTCCCGAACCCTGCCCGCGCGTCACTGGCTCGTCTGGACCACGCGGGTTATTATCACAACGTAAGGCGTATAGGGCGGAAGTTTGCTGAAGGTGTTGAAATCAGTGTCATAGTCCCAGTTTCTTATGGGCGCCTGGTATTCATCGCCGCCGTAAACCCAGCTGCCAACAGCGACGCTGCTCAGGAAGGTATTGACGAACGAGCCGCGGATGTAGCACGTCACATTCGTCCAGTTCTCATGGAATCGCGGCAGGTTCTCAAGACCGCCGTTGTACGATCCCCACGTTGTCGCAGTATTGCCCGTGATAAAGGCCGCGTTCACGGTCGTCGCTGTGGCCACGGGCAGATGCCCGGCGGTCTTCGTGTCGTTCCAGGCATTCGAAAGAATGTTCATTGCGTCGGTGATGATTGCCGCCGGCTTTTTGTTGACGCTGTTGTAATTCCCCAGCGTGAAAACGGGATTCGGCGACACCACCGTCAGCGGACCGTTCAGCGTCGAGGCATTCTTAAGGCGAATGCCGTTCGGCGTGCTCGAGTTCGAGTCTTCCCTGTAAGCATATAAAAGCCCGTTGCTGGGAAAATATCCGCTTGTGTTCAGTTTTCCCATGTCTATCTCGGTGACGGTTACGGTCTTCTTCTCGCGCGCGTTGTACATCGTCTTCTGGCCGATGGTCCCGGACGGGAGGCTGGAAGTTACCTCCGTCGAGCCGACATAGGCGCGCGTGCCTTTTATGACCAGGCCCGCGTTCGCGTTATAGAAGCCTTTTACCGTGTTACCGCCTGCGTCCGTGACCGTCGGCTGCATCGTTTGCACGGAGGGCGCAACGACCTCACTCAATCCATGCTCGCCGGTCTTGACTGTTCCGCTCCAAAGAGTCTGCGAACGCGTCGCCCAGCCTGCAAGTTCACCGGGGTCGTTGAAAGTACCATCACCGTTTATGTCATAGCCGCGAAATGCGCTGTCAAACCCGCTTGTGCTGGGGATGCCTTGAGCGGCAAGGGTCGCGCGCTGTTCAAAAGTAAAGTACTGGCTGGTGGTACCCTTGACAAGGACCTTGACGTTGCCGTCCATGAGGGTTCCGTCGTCTTTCCTGCGGAGGTAGAGGTTGCCGACGGCATGGAGGTAGTCCGAGTTTACGGTCAGCAGCGCGTGCGAACCGATGTAGAGGTTGCCGTTCGTATGCACCCGCCCCGTGAGAGTCAAGTTCGGGCCGGGCAGCATTTCAAGGTCGTCGTTGTAGAAAACGGCATACTGGAATATCGGCGTGAGACCGGTGTCAACAACACGCTCCATGGTTGTCACCGTGCCCCGGTAGGTGACGGTGGAAGTAATGAGATAAGGCTGGACAATCGTGCGCACGCCAGCGCTATCTTGGTCGATGCGCTGATGTCCGCAGGTCGCGATGGTCACATAAACCGGCGTGCCTTTTATCGTATAAGTCGCGGAAGTGGGCACGGGCTGGTAGTTTGCGAGCGCGCGCTGCATGCTCTTCTGGGCCGCTTCGCATCCGCCCTCGGCCAGGTAATTCGTAACGACCTTGCAGGCGTTGAACTCGCTTGAGCGCAACCCCGACGCGGCCAACGTATGCAGCGTCAGCAGATAGCCCGCAACGACTACAATCAGGAACAATGCCATGATTAGCGCGTATCCGCTGTCATGCAATTGCATCTTTTTCATATTGGTCACTCCCGGTTGTGTTTGCCGCGTAAATGATTTCCCCGTTTATTAATCCCATTTGACAGCCGCTGTTACTCATAATTCCGCATCTTTATCAGAGTGGAATAGTTTGCCTTGACCACGCGGCCGTCCGTCGTGGTCTTACGCATGTGCAGGATCAGGCGGACCTGTCCGTAGGGCACACTGGAATCAGTGCTGCTGTCATCAAAGCAAATCCTCTCGACGTAGCGCGCCACGATGGCGGGCGATCCGCCGTTGCTGCGCCGTTCCAGCTGGTTGACGCCGTCCGGGGCCGTAACGAGCACGTATGATATTTCGTCGGGCCCCCACTCTATCTGGCCCGTAGCGGAAGAGGTCCTCACGCCGTCCCCGTCAAGATCGGCCGTTATGCGGAAGACTATCTCCCGCGTCGGTCCGTACGCGATGCTCCCCGGCTCGGCCTGATGCTGCGCCGGCGTATGCGCGTGCAAGGAGAAAGGCGCTTGCGCGGCGCCGTTCGTAAAAATGTACGGATACGATTTGTTGGTCACCGGATCCGTGAAATAGCCTGTCTGCCGGAGATCGTTGGCGATGTTCATCATGGCGATCCTTCCATGCTCTTCAATGTCCGCCTTGACGTCGCCGGCGCGGAACAGGCTGTTAGCCGCGGCGAAAAGCTTGCAAAGCCCCAGGGTCAGGCACCCTATTATCAGCACGACCATCGTCATCTCCAGCAGAGTGGTGCCGCTCTGCTGGTGACCGGTTCCGACGCGTTCCTTCTCTTGCTCCGGCTGAAGGGGCGCGTCCCACTTGCGGAAAAGGCGCGTCGTGGGCCGGGACCGCTCGGTGTTGCCCTTGCGATCCTTGGCCGCTTCGGGCTTTCCCCCGCGTTTTTGAAGTCTTCTGACAAGACCCATTTTGTTACCTCGTCCTCAGTGTCGTCAGGGTGCGCGTGCGCATACTCCCGTCAAAGGCCTTCCATCGAATCGTCACGGTTACCTCCAGCGGGTCCGCCGCCGGATCCGTGTACGTGACCGTTACAACTTCGCCGTCCATCAAATCGCCCGGATCAACGGGCGTGAGAGAAATGGCGCTGCCGTTGGGATAGGTTGTGGGTATATCCGCGAACGGCGTGGTGACGATTTTCTCCAGGCAGGCCTGGAGATGCGCCGTAGCCTTGTTGGTCTCGCGGTTGACGCTGGTTATCTTATAGGAGGCTTCGAGTTGCGCCACAAGCACTACAACGCCGATGGCTATGATGGCAATCGCCACAACCGCCTCGACGAGCGACACGCCGCCAACCAATGTCCGGCGTGGAATCGGAAACGCCGAGTTGTTCTTGTGAAACCTCACTATTACGCCTTGCTTTGACAGTCACTCCAAAATTGGGGCAAAAGAAAAACCTCGTGCCCATACCAAAAGCACGAGGTCATCGCATTCAATGAGAACAAATGCTTTCGGTAACAGGCTGCCATACTTTCCAGAGACACGTCTCACATCGACGCATCAGGAAGGGTTAGGCCCTTTTGCTTTGCGCCCCGCCCTTTCGGGTGGTTTGCCTTTATCGGGCATTGTTCATACACTATAACGTACTATCAAAACGAAGTATATAACATATACGGAAGGTGTCAAGGGTGCAGAGCAATTTCGTGATGCAAATTCCGCATTTGGGGAAAAACGCCACGCAATCGCTGACAAAACTCGTCACCGTTCCTCCCCATAAGCCATGCCGCATGGACATAAAAAACCGCGCGGGTTCGTGGCAGTGTAAGTGTAGAGGAGATTCCAGCATCTTTTTTGGATGTCCGGTAAATGACCCGCACGGTCAGGACAAGTAACGCAGAAAGTATGCCGTAGCTGGCAATCCGAGCCATACTCATAACCCCTTATACTGCCTGACCTTGTCCGACATGTCAGACTTCGTCCCATTAGGGAAGTGCCGACTTTGTAGGCAGGTCGTGTCGATGCTGTATGCGGAAAAGGCAAGATGATGGTCAACGGGCAGCAATGGCCCTGAGGATTTGAATCAGCCAGACGAGGGCAAATGCTATGGCAATCAGGACTCCCCTGCGCCATGTGAAAACGCGGGAGGCGATTGCCGTAAGGCTCTTGTTGAAGACCGCGCTGTAAAGCGACGCCAGCACAGCCGCAACAACGGCAAGAAAAAGCGCGGCCCCGAAAGGCTGTGCACTGAAACCGCGGGCAATCTGCAGGTGCGCCATACAGGCGAACGATGTTGTCATGCCGCAGGAAGGACACGGCAGTCCGGTGAGGACTTTAAAACCGCACGGCGGCAAGTGAAGTTGCGTGTGCGTGCCGGTGCCATCGGGCGAAGGCACAAGCCACCGTGAAACGCCTATTATGAATAGTGCAACAAAAGCAAGCGAAAGACGCCCTATCGCGGCCAGAGCCAGACGCCGCGGCCTCGGCCATAGCACCGGCAGCGCATCGGCCGGCAAATATTCGGTTGCCTGCTCTCTTGTGCTCATTTCTTGAAAACGGCGGCGATGACCCCGGACAACGTTTCGAATGGCAAAAGCCGCATGCTCCCCTTCTGCAGGGCCTTGAGCGAAGTTGCATGCGCGACGTAGGCGGACTTGAATCCGAGTTTCTCCGCCTCGCGCAGTCGCGCCTCAAGAGCGGGGACTGACCGCAACTCGCCGCCCAGTCCAACCTCGGCGATGAAAACGGCGTCGGACGGCAACGGCTTGTCATACAGACTGCTCGCCACCGCCAGCGCGATGCCGAGGTCCGCCGCAGGCTCGTCCACGCGTATTCCGCCCACGGCGTTTACGAATACATCCGCGCTCTCAAGCCGCATGCCCACGCGCCTGTCAAGAACGGCAAGGAGCATCGCGACCCTGTTGAAGTCCACGCCTGTAACACGGCGCGCCGGTGAACCGAACGGTGTCCGCGCCGTGAGCGCCTGAATCTCCACAAGGAGCGCCCGCGTGCCTTCCGAAGCGGCAATGACAGCCGTGCCGGAAGAGACATCCTTTCCCTCGGCCGGCAGAAAAGCCGCCGACGGGTTTGCCACCTCGGCCAGCCCATGGGAAGTCATTTCAAAAACGGCGATTTCGTTGGTCGGGCCGAAGCGGTTCTTCATGGCGCGCAGTATTCTGTACGCATTCAGGTGCTCGCCCTCGAAGTAAAGAACACAATCAACCATGTGCTCGAGCACCTTCGGCCCGGCAATCGCGCCGGACTTGGTTATGTGCCCGACCAGGAAAAGCGGCATCTCGATGCTCTTTGACAGTCTGATCAGCGACGCCGCGCACTCCCGCACCTGCGTAACCGTGCCAGGAGTACCCGGCAGATCGTCGCGATGCACCGTCTGAATGGAGTCAACCACCACCAGAGCGGGCTTGACCTGCTCGACGTATGCTGAAATTGCTTCCGCGTCAGTTTCCGCGAGGACAAGCAGATTATCGTGCTGGCAACCGAGGCGCTCGGCGCGAAGTTTTATCTGGCGGGGCGATTCCTCGCCGGTTACATACAAACAGCGGCGGCCGTCCGCCGCCATACGGTGCGTCATCTGGAGCATGAGGGTGGACTTGCCTATGCCGGGATCGCCGCCCACAAGCGTAGCCATTCCGGGTGCCAGCCCGCCGCCCACAAGCCGGTCAAGCTCGGCGATGCCCGTGAGAATCCGCGCTTCCTTTACGCTCGTTATGCCGGTGATGGGCTCGGGCGGATTGGAGAATGTTGTTCGCTGCGCGCGGCCCGTAACGGCCGCGGTTTCCTCAACCATCGTGTTCCAGTTGCCGCATTCGGGGCAACGACCGAGCCACCGCGGGCTTTGAGCGCCGCACTCGGTGCAGGCGAAAACTGTTCTCGGCGCAGGCATTTCTCTCCTCGAACGAATTGCGAAAGGTTCGAAAGGGAAGTATATCACCACACGCCCAGGAAGGCAATCGACAGGTAATACGGAGGAATTAGGGATTAGTGATGAGGGCGAACAATCTCTTTTCACTAATCACTCATCCCTAATCACTAATCTTTGGGATCTACTCTGACCTTTCACCTAGTTGCACAACCTCGTGCGGATGAGTTGCGCCCGCGCCTTGTCGCGCTGGGCGGTGTCTATCTCGCGGCCCTCGCGTTTCTGCAGGTGCGCGGGCTGGGTTTCGATGAAGAGTTCGTTCACCGTGCCGATATTGAGGTCTTCTATCAGGCCGAGGTTGACGCCCATTCGCACGCTGCTCAGGAGGTCCATCGTCTCTTCGGATGAGATGATGCGGCAATTTTTCAGCATGCCGTATGCGCGCCACACGCGGTCTTCCAGGTTGCTGCGGCTGTCGGTAAGGAGCGCCTGGCGCACCTGGCGCTCGTAGCGGATAATCTGCTTCACGACGCTCTCGACGGTGCTGATAATCTCTTCCTCGGTCTTGCCCAACGAAATCTGGTTGGAGACCTGGTAAAAATCGCCGGAAGCCTGCGTGCCCTCGCCGTACAAGCCGCGCACGGCAAGGTTCATCTTGCTGACGGCCTTGAAGACTTTTCGCAATTGCTTCGTCCATTCCAGCGCGGGCAGGTGCAGCATGACCGACACCCTTATTCCCGTGCCGACGTTGGTTGGACAGGCTGTCAAATAACCGTACTGCGGGTGGAATGCGTAGTCGATATGGGCGCTGAGTTTGTCGTCTATCTCGCTTACGCGCTGCCACAGTTCTCTCAGGATGAACCCAGACTGAAGGATCTGGATTCGCAAATGGTCCTCTTCGTTGACCATGATGCTGAGCGCCTCGTCGCGCCCGATTGCGACGCCGCGCGGCCCCTGGGCTTCGGCATGTTCCTTGCTTATGAGGTGGCGCTCGACGAGCAGCGTCCGGTCGATGATATTGGCGGATTCAAGATTGTAATACATCATATCCTTCGCGACATCCGCCTTTCGGATATTCTCGCTGAGGAGGTCGTTGACGCGCTTGCGCTCGTCGATGCTGGCCTTGTAGAGAAACAGGAAGCCGGCGATGTTCCTCGCCAGCCTGATGCGGCTGCTTATGACGATGTCGTTTTCGGGGCCCTCGCCTCGGAGCCACTCGCCTGTTTTTGTCTGGTTTTGCCCTGTCATGCGAGCCTTACTCCTCGCGCATTTTATGAATCGCGTCGCGCAACTCGGCGGCCTTTTCGTATTCCTCGCGGTTGACGGCGACTTCCAGTTCGCGCATCAGGCGGTTGAGTTCCTGCTGACGGTGCATTCGCTCGCCGATGTTCGTCGGGACCTTGCCGACGTGCTGAAGGCCGCTCTGTATTTTTTCCAGCAGCGGATCGAGGTTACGCTTGAAGACCTCGTAATCCTTGGCGCAGCCCAGCCTGCCGACATTCTTGAATTCTTCGTAGGTCAGGCCACAGTTGGGGCATTTGAGTTTACTGCCCTTCTTTGGCTCGCCCAGCTGGCTGCCGATGAGGTTGCCCAGTAGTTCGTTGAACGAGAACTTCAGCGACACGCCGTACTGCTTGGCGCACTCATCGCAAAGATGTATCTGCTTGTGCGAACCGTCCTGCTGTATCTCATTGACGCGGACGGTGGCTTTTTTCTTGTTGCATACCTGACAGACCATGGTAATCCCGTAACATCGTTCAAAGTGTCGGGGCCGGCCTGAGACGCCTCACGCCTCCGGCCCCGTGTATCTCGCGAAGCAGAATTCCGACTCCCAAACCGCGACGCTCCGCACTTTCACATGCCGCGGCAAAACGCCGGCAAGTTGCTCGTATATGCGGCGCGCAAGGTTCTCGGTTGTCGGATTGACCGTCCTGAAATCTTCCGTCTCGTTCAGGTAGCGGTGGTCGTAGCGTTCCAGCACTTCCCCGAGCGCCTTCTGCATGTCCATGAAATCCACGACCATGCCGAGCGAATCCAGTTTCTCGGACGCGACCGTAACCTCCACCTTCCAGTTGTGGCCGTGGAGCGCCTCGCATTTGCCCTTGTAACCGCGCAGGTCGTGGGCCGCGGAGAAGTAGTCGCTGACAACCAGTTCGTACATGTGTTTCTCAGCAATCTATCGGCAGAAACCGGCCGAAGTATTAGCCGCCGTTCCCTCGGATTCAGCGGGAAAGGCGACCTTTCAACCAGATTTTATCAAGTACCGCGAAAACTGTCAAGGGACGCGGAACCCGCCCGTGTAGCACAGCCGCCCTCGTTTGTGCTGTTTGTCCCGGCCGCGGAGGCCAGACCACAAAAAAGCGGCGGCCTCGATTGAAGCCGCCGCCGGTTCGTTTCCGCGAAACACTGCGTTAATCGTTCTGAAGAGATTCGAGGTCCATGTCAGTGGTGTTGCCGCTTGGGGCTTTCTGTCCAACGGCCACGCCTTTCAACTTGATGATGCTGCCGTTGGTGAGCAGGACGTTCACCGCGCCGTCATGCGGGGCGTACTCCGCGTTGTTCTCACCCTTGTGGTTCAGGGTGCTATCCGAGACAACCGGCGTGGGATCTATAGCGCCATTAGCAAGGCAAAATCTACCGCCTTCATCGTTGGGATCATTCCTGCGGCCAGCGTAGGTAATCTCCCACGGCTCGAATTTCGGGTCCCAGTTCTGAGAATACGGCGCGCCCGCAGCGGGCTTCTCGAACTTAAAGGCGGTCTTGTTGTCGCCGGTTTCAACCCAGTCGGCGTCTTCCCGCGCAGGGCAGAGGAAATACTCCTTCTCACAAAGGTAGCCGCAACGGTACAGCACGGCAACGAATTTGACCCCGCTGTAGTCCGGATACTTCTGGTTGAAGTCGTTCCTGTAGAGCGCCAGCGCCGAGTCGAACGCCTTCAGGTTGCTCTTGCAGCGCCTGTCATAAGGAACCCCTGGTTCGTGAGGCGAGAATATAACATATGATACCGCGATTAATATCAAGACAACAACTACAATGGCGATTACATCGACAAACGTTATGCCTTTCGTTGATGGAATGCTCATGCAAATCACCCCCTTTCGATTCGTAAAAAGTTTCTCTGCGGAAACGAACCCAAAACCACACGTAATTTTATCACCACATCCCCGCAAACACCAATTTCTTTCATGTCAAAAAAAGCGGCGGCCTCGATTGAAGCCGCCGCGCAAGTTCGTTTCCGCGGTTAAAAAGTCAAATCAGTGCCGGCCGTCGTTATCGTCCATCAGGCATTCGAGGTCCATTTTCTGCGAAGGATCTCTCACGCCGACCGTCACGTCTTTCAACTTCACGATACTGCCGTTAGTGAGCAGGACGTTCACTTCGCCACCGCCTCCGTGCGGAGCATACTTCTTGTCATGATCGCCGGTCGGGCCGAGAGTATTGTCAGAGACAATCGGCGTGGGATCCATAGCGCCATTAGGAAGGCAAAATCTACCGCCTTCATCGTTGGGATCATTCCTGCGCCCGGCGTAGGTAATCTCCTGCGGCATAAATTGGGGATTCCAGTTCTCCGAATACGGCTCGCCCGCAGCGGGCTTCTTGAACTTAAAGGCGGTCTTGTTGTCTCCGCTTTCAAGCCAGTCGGCATCCTCCCGCACAGGGCAGAGGAAATACTTCTTCTCGACGAGATAGCCGGTGCGATACAGTACGGCAAGGAATTTGACCCCGCTGTAGTCCGGGTACTTCTGGTTGAAGTCGTTCCTGTAGAGCGCCAGCGCCGAGTCGAACTGCTTCAGATTGTTCTTGCACCTCAGATCATACAACTGCGTCACAATCGGCCGCCTCATCACAACAAATAAGGTGAAAAGGACAATCAGCAGCAAGCCCACCCCCCCGGCAACGATGAGCACAATAATAACAACCTTGTTGCTCTGCGGCTTGCCCGCAGTCGGATTCTGCGGATACGGGGGATACGGTGGATATTGCGGCTGTTGCGGATTTTGCTGGTTTTGCATGAGCGTCTCCTCCTAAAGTCCCCGGAAATACTTTGAGTCCAACACGTACCGTATCTTATCACAACGCACGTTGAATGCAAAAACTTTTCGGTAAAAAAGAAGCGGCGGCCTCGATTGAAGCCGCCGCCGGTTCGTTTCCGCGGTTAAAAAGTCAAATCATTACTTGCCGTCGTTGTCGTCCAGCAGGCACTCAAGATCCATTTCAACTTCCGGGTCCCTCACGCCGACCGTGACGTTTCGCAACGTGATGATGCTGCCGTTGGTGAGCAGGACGTTCACTTCGCCACCGCCGCCTCCGTGCGGAGCATACTTCTTGTCATGATCGCCGGTCGGGCCGAGAGTATTGTCAGAGACAATCGGCGTCGGGTCGGTGGAAGTACCACTCAGCACGAATGTAGGATAGTCAGGCCCGTTCTTGCGCCCTGCGTAACTAATCTCGGTGGGTTTGAACTTGGGATCCCAATCCGGAGAATAGTTTTCACCCGGCGCCGGTTTCAGGAACAGGCGATCCGTGCGATTTGGACCGCTGTCAACCCAGTCGTCGCTTTCCTTTGCGGGACACAGGAAATACTTCTTCTCGACGAGATAGCCGGTACGATACAGTATGGCAATGAATTTGACCCCGCTGCAGTCCGGATACTTCTGGTTGAAGTCGTTCCTGTAGAGCGCCAGCGCCGAGTCGAACGCCTTAAGATTGTTCCTGCACCTCAGATTGTTCAACTGCCTCATGATGGGGTTTCTGAGGGCAAGGAAGAGGGTCATGAGGACTAGTATGACGGTTATGACGATCATTAGTTCGACGAGTGTGAAGCCCTTAAAGTTCTTGCGTAACATATGCTTCACCCCCTTTCGCGGGTAAAAACTTATATGCGGAAACGAACTATAAGTACATTAGTATTATACCACAATAATCGGAAAATACAAGCCTGCTCTTTAAAGCATAACACCGGGGCATAACTGAAAGCCCGCGGCTCGCGAAATCTATTCGGACTCACGTACCCATCTGCCACGACGCGAGATACTCCGCCTGTTCGGGCGTCAGCATATCTATACCGATTCCCATCGTCTCCAGTTTCAGGCGGGATACCTTGTCATCGATTTCGGGTGGAACAGTGTAGACTTTGGGTTGGAGTTTTCCTCGGTTCTTCACGCACCACTCGCTGGCGAGCGCCTGCACGGAGAAACTCATGTCCATCACGCACGCCGGATGCCCCTCCGCGGCGGCGAGGTTGATGAGCCTTCCTTCTGCAAGGACGAATATGCGCTTGCCGTTCTTCAGGGTGTATTCATCAACGAACTCGCGCGCTTTCCGCCGGACGCTCTTCGACATTTTCTCCAGGCCTTCGAGGTCGATTTCGACATTGAAATGCCCGGAGTTGCACACGATCGCGCCGTCCTTCATCTGCTCGAAGTGCTCGGGGCGGATTACGTGGATGTTTCCGGTGAGAGTGCAGAAAAGGTCGCCGATCTTCGCGGCCTCCGCCATCGGCATGACCTGATAGCCGTCCATGAGAGCCTCGATGGCCTTCACGGCGTTGACTTCCGTGACGATCACGCGCGCACCCATGCCGCTTGCGCGCATGGCGAAGCCGCGCCCGCACCAGCCATAGCCCGCCGCCACAACGTTCTTGCCGCAATACAGGATGTTGGTGGCGCGGATGATGCCGTCCACCGTGGACTGGCCTGTGCCATAGCGGTTGTCGAAGAAGTGCTTGGTCTCAGCGTCGTTGACGGCGATAACGGGAATCTTGAGCGCGCCGTCGCGCTGCATCGCGCGCAGCCGCATGACGCCGGTGGTGGTTTCCTCCATGCTGCCGATTATCTGCGGGGCTTTCTGAGGATACTCGCTGTGAATCACGGAGACCAGGTCCGCGCCGTCGTCCATCGTCATGACGGGATTGTGTTCAATACATGCTTTTATGTGTTTGTAGTAAGTGTCCCGATCTTCGCCACGAATGGCTTGAACGGCGATGCCGTATTCCTTGACCAGCGCGGCTGCAACGCCGTCCTGCGTGCTCAAGGGGTTCGACGCGCACAGCATCAGGTCCGCCCCGCCGGCCTTCAGAGTGCGGGCGAGATTCGCGGTCTCCGCCGTTATGTGAAGGCAGGCGGACATCTTCATGCCCTTCAGCGGCTTCTCTTTTTCGAAACGCTCGCGGATCGTCTTCAGAACGGGCATGTCGTTGTCCGCCCATTCGACGCGCTTCTTGCCGTCGCCCGACAGGGCCAAATCCTTGACGTCGTAATTCATAACCGCTCCTGTGAAATGGCAGTGTTTGCGCATCAACAGTTTTGCAAGTCGCCCGGAATCACCTGATGCCGAAGGCCTTCTTAAGTTCCGCAACTCTGTTTGTTCTTTCCCATGTGAAGTCAGAGTCACTCCGTCCGAAGTGGCCGTACGAGGCGGTCTTCCGGTAAATCGGCCTGAGCAGGTCGAGGTACTCAATCATGCCCGTCGGCTTGAGGGGGAAGAGTTCGCGGATGACCTCAATTAGTTTGTCGTGGTCCACTTTCCCCGTGCCCTGGTCGTCAATCTCAATCGCCACGGGCTCCGCGACGCCGATGGCATAGGCGAGTTGGATTTCCACCCTGTCAGCCAGTCCCGCCGCGACGATATTCTTTGCAATGTGGCGCGCCATGTATGAAGCGGTGCGGTCAACCTTCGAGGGGTCCTTGCCGCTGAACGCTCCGCCGCCGTGGCTGCCCATGCCGCCGTAAGTATCAACGATGATTTTGCGCCCGGTCACGCCGCAGTCCGCCGCGGGACCGCCGGTAACGAATATGCCGGTGGGATTAACGAAATACTTCGTCTTCTTGTCCAGAAGATGCGCGGGAATCGCCTTCGGGATGAGGTATTTCTTCATGTCCGCCTCAATCCTGGGCTGCTTCACATCCGGCGTATGCTGCGTGGAGAGAACTATGGTGTCAACGCGGACGGGCTTGTTGCCGTCGTACTCCACCGTCACCTGGCACTTGCCGTCCGGTCTGAGGTATGGGAAATCACCGCCTCTTCGGAGATTGGTCAGTCCAATCATGAGGTTGTGGGCATACTGAAGCGGAGCGGGCATGAACTCCGGCGTTTCACTGCAGGCGAATCCGAACATCAATCCCTGGTCGCCCGCTCCCATCTCGTGCCCCGGCCGTTCGTTGACGCCGACGGCGATGTCGGGCGATTGCTTGTCTATCGACGTGAGGATCGCGCAGGACTGATAGTCAAATCCCATCGCAGGATCGACGTAGCCGATCTCCTTGACCATGTCGCGCACGATCTGAGGGATGTCAACCCAGCACGAAGTCGTAATCTCGCCCGCCACCAGCGCCATGCCGGTGGTAACCAGCGTCTCGCATGCAACGCGGCATTTCTTGTCCTGCGCTATGATCGCGTCCAGTACCGCATCGCTTATCTGGTCGGCAACCTTGTCCGGGTGGCCCATTGCGACCGATTCAGATGTGAATAATCTGCCTGTCATTCGCTGCTCCTCACAAAAAATGTGGATTTGAACTGGTAAAAGCGATGAAACATACCCACCACATATTTCACCGCGGTGAATTCTTATGCGTACCGAGAATCGATTCCAATCTCTCGAACGTCTTCAGCGTGGCCCCGCGCACCCTCATTACCGCCTCGCGCCCGCGCGACGCCATGTCCGCGCTCTTAACGGGATTGTCGCGCAGGAAATCAAGCGTCGCGAACATCTCGTGCGCGTCCCGAACCATTTTCGCGCCATCAGCGGCGAGCAGAAGGTCCGCGCTGTCCTGAAAATTCTTCACGTGCGGGCCGAAGATCGTCGGCACGCCCAGCGCCGCCGGCTCCAGCATGTTATGGCCGCCGCGATCGGCGATGCTTCCTCCGACAAACGCCGCTGACGCGATGGCGTAAAGCCCCAGCAAATCGCCCATCGTGTCCACAACAAGCACTGAATTCCGCATCGTTCCTCTGTTAAACGTGCCGGAATTCATTGCGGTCTTCCGAATCCGCGGATAACCTTTTTCCGCCACCAACTTCTCGACTTCCTCCGCCCGGTTGATGTGGCGGGGGGCGATTGCCAGCCGTATGTTGTCGTACTTGCGGCGCAACTGCGCGAACGCCTCCAGCGCAACCTTCTCCTCGCCGGGGTGCGTGCTCCCCGCGACGATGAGCCAGTCCCGCTCCTCCACCTGCAAGGCGTGCCTGAGAGAATCCAGTTTTTCCCCACCAACGGAAGCAGTCAGACTATCATATTTTATGTTGCCCGTCACGCATATTTTTTCTTTCGCCACGCCCAGCGCGGCAAGCCGCTCCGCGTAAAGTTCCGTCTGCACGCAGTAGGCGCTTATCCGCCCCAAGAGCCGCTTCGTCGCAAGCCCGCCGGAGAGTTTGTTGAAGAACTTCATCCGCTTCACCATGCTCTCGCTCACGATGCCGTTAGCAACGAGCACGGGGATTTTGCGCCTGTAAACGACGGAGAGGAAATTCGGCCAGAGGTCGCGCTCGATGAGCACAATGCAGTCCGGCCGGATTGCGTCGAGCGCGCGCTTTGCGAAAGGCGTGAGGTCAAGCGGGAAGAGAAACGCACTGCCGTAATTCTTCGCGGCCTGCTCGCGACCTTCGGGCGTGGTGGTTGAGATAGCAATGTCATACTGCGGCAGGCGCTCGCGTATAAGCGCGTGGAGCGGTTTCGCGGCGAGGATTTCGCCGACGGACGGCCCGTGGATCCAGATACAGGGCTTATCGCCCTCGCGCCGCGGGATTTTGCCCAGCCGCTCGGAAAAACCCTTGCGCCAGCGCTCGTTCGTAAGCATCTTGAACGCCACGTAGGGAGAGACCGCGGCCAGCCCCGCGCCGAAAGTTATGTTGAGAAAAATCGACACGCCGTTTTCCTTTAGGCTGTTAGACCGTTCGTCCGTTAGACTGTTAGGGCTGAATGACTGACAGCCTAATAGCCTAATAGTCTAACAGTCTGGCCTCATTCATCCTTGCCGTTAAAAACGAGGTATGATATTCCGAACGCCGCCGCTTATCAAGCAAAACTATCAATAAAATCCACTGGAGAAACAATTCGTTTCCTGTATAATAAAGTCGGGTTGATAATTTCCCGTTTGGAGATAATGTAATGAACCTCTGGACACAACGAAGCATCGCATATGCGAATCAGCGAAATTACTTAGATCAACTCTTTCGTGTCTATCCACTCCAGCAAGATGACATACGAGACATTGACGATGCACAGTGGAAGAACGTCGAACGGGCATTCAGCAAGATGGACAAGATCGGCCTGCTTAGCGGCCTTTTGTCTTTTGAGTTATTCCCCATCAAGGACTCCTATGTCGCATACCTCAAGCGGGATCGTTCTGCCTTGGAGCGTAACCCCGACACGGTATCTCGCCTTTGCGGACGGCTATTTCAAATGGGCCTAAACGATATTTTTGACAGATGTTCACAGCCCAAAGAAACCAATCGGCAAATCGGCCCTCTCTTCAAAAGATGGATGACCGAAGGTGGTCTTGGCGTTGACCTTCTTGAGCCGGATGAGTTTGTGAAAACCGATAGGAACGCCATACTCAAGGCATCCGACGCCGAGACGCGCAATTTCGCCAACCAGCATCTACAATACAGGGGCGAGAAAGGGCTTGACCTGCTTGCCCGCTTCAACAAGAAATACGTGGTTGGCGAGGCGAAGTTTCTCACGGACTTTGGCGGACACCAAAACGCCCAGTTTAAGGATGCCCTCGCCTTGCTGAAAAACAAAACCGTCAAGGCTGTGAAAGTTGCGATACTGGACGGTGTCCTATATATCCCCGGGAACAATGTCATGCACAGGTTTCTCAAGCGCGATCACCATAACTACAATATAATGAGCGCACTCGTTTTGAGAGAGTTCTTATACCAGATATAACTTCCATATCGAGGAAAAGGCAAGCATACGGATGCAACTGACTTACAAAAATAAGCGCCCCTTGCAGGAAATCCTTGGCGAAACCCCTTCCGCTATCCTGGAGACGGCGTCGAAGCAAAGAACCGATACGAGGAATATGCTCATCAGGGGCGACAATCTTTCCGTTATGCAAGCGTTACGCCTTCACCATGACATGAAAGGCAAGATTGACCTCGTCTACATTGATCCTCCATTTGCCACGAACGTTATATACAGGCACAACCATCACAGAACTTCAACCGTCAGTTCAAGCGACACGGATGACATTGCATATGTCGATACCAAGAAGGGGGCGGAGTATATCGAGTTTATTCGCGAGCGGCTAATTTTGATTCGCGAGTTAATGGCAGAGCACGCTTCGATCTATTTGCACATCGATTACAAGATCGGGCATTACGTAAAAATCGTGATGGATGAAATCTTCGGGCCGCAGAACTTTCGCAACGACATAGCGCGCATCAAATGCAACCCCAAGAATTTTGACAGACAGGGATACGGCAATATAAAAGACCTGATACTCTTCTACACGAAAAGCCGGGACTTCGTCTGGCATGAGCCACGCGTAGGCTTGACGGAAAACGACATCGAAAGGCTCTTCCCAAAAGTTGACGCCAGTGGACGCCGCTACACGACAACCCCGTTACACGCGCCGGGCGAGACAAAGAAGGGAAACACAGGTCAGGAGTGGAAAGGCATGAGACCGCCTAAAGGCAGGCATTGGCGGTCGGATCCATCTGTACTTGACGATCTTGATAAGAAAGGCCTGATCGAATGGTCGCCATCAGGAAATCCAAGAAAGATTATCTATGCCGACGACGCCAAGATGAAGGGAAAACGCTTACAGGATATTTGGGAGTTCAAAGACCCGCAGTATCCTACCTATCCCACCGAAAAGAACCTCGACCTCCTGAAAACCATTGTGCGCACATCTTCTGAGCCGGGGCAAATGGTCATGGACTGTTTCTGTGGTTCAGGAACAACGTTAGTGGCGGCTCAGGAATTAGGCAGACACTGGCTTGGGATCGACGAATCAAGGATAGCCGTCGAGATTTCCAGGAAACGGCTATCATCAATCGAGGGCACATTATTCAGTCCAGAGCCTTCATTTGTCTATATGGAGCAGACGATCCTTCACCAAAAGCATGCTCCACTGGCAAAAGGCGGATAGATCAAAAAGACCGGCACTTGTCATGCCGGTCTTTCATTCACGAATCTCTATACACTCAGCCGTTTGCGCCGCAGCATTTTTTGTATTTCTTGCCGGAGCCGCAGGGGCACGGCTCGTTGCGGCCGACCTTGGCCTGCGCGCGGATGGGCTTGGGTTTCTCGTCCGCGGCCCGGCTCGCCTCTATTCCCGCGGCCATCTGCTGGCGCACGGCGGAGACCGGCGCGAAGTCGCGCGTCTCGCCGCCGCCCTCGAAGTGGGACCTTGGCCCTTGCTCCGCTTCTTCCCTGCGGACCGTCATCCTGAAGACGAGCGTGGTAACATCATCCTTGATGGCGTTCATCATCTCCTCGAACATCTTCGACCCTTCAATCTTATAGACGACCTTGGGGTCTTTCTGCTCGTAGCCGGCGAAGGAGACGGCGCTGCGCAGGTAGTCCATCGCGTAGAGGTGGTCTTTCCATTTCGTATCGATGGTATCGAGTAGGACGAAGCGCTCGATCTTGCGCATGATGTCGGAGGTTTCGCGGGTCTCCTTTATTTCGTAGGCCTGCTTCATTTCCCCGATGAGGTATTCCTCGATTGCCTTTTCATCCATCTGGCGCAGTTTCTGCGCCTCGATTGGACGGCGGAAGCGCGTGAAGAACCAGTTGGCCAGCCCCTCATAATCCCACTTCGCCTTCTCCGTGCCGTCGGGCAGGAAGACGAAGTCAATGGCGTGGTAGATGCGGTCGACCATCCACTGGATGACGGTGTCCTTGAGGTTTTCGCCTTCGAGGATTTGCCGGCGGATGCCGTAGATGGCCTTGCGCTGTTTGTCCATCACCTCATCGTATTCGAGGAGGCTTTTGCGTATGGAAAAGTTGTACGCCTCGACGCGCTTCTGGGCCTTGGCGATCTGGCGCGAGACCATGGGCGAGGTGATGTCCTGCCCGTCGCGCAGTCCGAGTTTCTGCATGATGCCGCGGACCCAGTCGCCGGCGAATTTCCGCATGAGCGGGTCTTCAAGCGCGACGAAGAACATCGACATGCCGGGGTCGCCCTGTCGGCCGGATCGCCCGCGCAACTGGTTGTCTATGCGGCGCGCTTCGTGGCGCTCGGTGCCGATGACGACCAGCCCGCCTTTGTCGGGGACGCCGGGGCTGAGTTTTATGTCGGTGCCGCGGCCCGCCATGTTGGTGGCGACGGTTACGTTGCCCGTCTCGCCCGCCTTGGCGACAATCTGCGCCTCGCGCGCGTGGTGCTTTGCGTTGAGTACCTCGTGTTTGATGCCGCGCAGGTCGAGCATTTTGCTCAGGCGCTCGGAATTCTCCACGGAGGTGGTGCCTACGAGGATCGGGTTGCCGTTCTCGTGTACTTCCTCAATCTCGTCCGCGATGGCCTTGAACTTCTCGTCAACGGTGCAATAAATAATGTCGGAGTCGTCCTGCCGGGCGCAGGGCTTGTTTGTCGGAATGACGGCGGTTTCGAGTCTGTAGATGTTGTCGAACTCCTGCGCCTCGGTCATTGCGGTACCGGTCATTCCGGCGAGTTTCTTGTAGAGGCGGAAGAAGTTTTGCAGCGTGATGGTGGCCAGCGTCTGGTTTTCGCCTTCAATTCTTAAGCCCTCTTTGGCTTCAACGGCCTGGTGCAGGCCGTCGGACCACCTGCGTCCGGGCATGAGGCGTCCCGTGAATTCGTCAACGATGATTACCTTGCCCTCTTTGACGATGTACTCGGTGTCAAGGTGATAGAGGTTGTGCGCCTTGAGGGCGTTATCAAGGAAGTGCGGCCACTCCATGTTTTCGCCGGTGTAGAAGGAGTCCACGCCGACAGTTTCCTGCGCCTTCTCGATGCCTTCCTCGGTGAGGATTACCTGGTGCTCCTTTTCCTTGACCTCGTAATGCTCGCCCTTCTTGAGTTTCCGGGCGACCTTGTCCGCGAGGTAATACTTGTCAACCTTTTCTATCGACGGCCCGGAGATGATAAGGGGCGTGCGGGCTTCGTCGATGAGCACGCTGTCCACTTCGTCCACGATGGCGTAGTCGAGCGGGCCCTGGCACTCGTCTTCCTTGCGAACCTTCATGTTGTCGCGGAGGTAGTCGAAGCCAAATTCGGTGTTGGTGCCGTAGGTGATGTCACATTCGTACTGCGGCTTGCGTTCGTCGGAGTCCATGCCGGCCTGTATGGCGCCGACCGTCATGCCGAGCGCTTCATAGACGGGGCCCATCCAGTCGCGGTCGCGCTGTGCGAGATAATCGTTCACGGTGACGAGGTGGGCATGGCCGACGAGCGCGTTGAGGTAAAGCGGCATCGTGGCGACCAGCGTCTTGCCTTCACCGGTGGCCATTTCCGCTATTTTGCCCATGTGAAGCACAACGCCGCCGATTACCTGAACATCGAAGGGGCGCATGTGTTCGGGCGTGTTGCGGCGGGCCGACTCGCGGACGCAGGCGAACACTTCGACGAGGATGTCGTCAAGGGTCTCGCCTTCTTTCAGGCGTCTGCGAAACTCTTCCGTCTTTTTCAGCAACTGTTCGTCGCCGAGTTTTTGAATCTCCGGCTCCAGCGCGTTGACCGCCTCAACGATGGGCTGGATGGATTTCAGGATGCGCTCATTGCGCGAGCCGAAGACCTTTACGAGGCCGCGATTGAGTTTAGTTTTTATTAATTCGAAAACCATGCAATCCTTGTGATGACCGGGGATAAACAGTCCGGAGATGTATTACAACACAACGTAACGTGCCAGTCAAGCGTGGAAGGAGTCGAGATGCCGGTTATTATACGGGTCTTAGGCGAGTTTGTGAGCACAAAAAACCGTTCCGGCCACCAAAGCAACGGGCGGGTAAAACGGCGTTTTCTCATGGTTTTTGCGCTAATGTGGTGCCAGGCTTGTGTGCGATGGGCGCAGATGTACACTTTCCAGCCACAATGTATATTCAATCTACAAGACCTGAGCATGACCACTAACGCGGCAAAACTTATCGCACCGACAAGCATATGTGATATAATCCGTTAGCACTTCAGTCCGCGCTTACGTATTATAATTGAAACTGGTACCGATTTTGCGTACCCATCCCGCAGGAGAGAGACTATGTGTGTAACAAGACTTCTCATGGCACTGCCCGTCATTTGCGCATTCCTCTTTGGATACGCAAGCCTGCCGCACCACGGCAATAATTTGGGACCTGCTGTTTCCATTGCCTATGCAGCGGACGCAGAGACGGGCGCTTCGCCGAAACACGGTCATCACGAAACGCCCCATCAGCCGCCCGCGGAAGAAGTCAAAACGTTTGGAAACGTGCGGTATTATCCCGCCCAACACAAGATAGAGTTCAATGGCGAGATCAACATGCGGGATTCGCAGGGCGAACCGATGGAACTTTTCGCCTGCGCCCCCGGCGGCAAAACCCATGAAGCGGTGGCCGCCGCGGATATTGTCCCGTCCGACCTGCATGCCGCACTGCTCGAAGCGGGGCTTATGACTTACCCATACCCCAACCGCGTGGCCGCGGACAGACAGGACCTTCTGGGAAGCCGCGCAATCGTGTGGATGGTCTGGACCGAGAACGGAACGCAGAAGCGCCTCTGCGCGGAAGAGACGCTGCTTGACACGCGGCTCAACCGCCCGATGGGTTGGTGGGGCTGGGCATTTGTGGGGCAGTATGAAATCGTAACCGACAAGGAAACCGGCCAGAAGATGCGTGTGTATCAGCCTGATTCGGAGAAGTCTTTGATAACCAACTACCACACGCCGAACTCAGTGCTGGACAACCCCCGCTCGCAGGGCGCGTTTGATGCCGATTACCTTGGAAACACGCCCGTCATCCCGGAATTGAAAACAAAAGTCACCATCGTCATTGAGCCTGCTACCGAAGAAAGGATTGTCGCGGAAAACCTGAAACACGAACACGATAAGGAACTCGCGGTTCTGCTGAAAGTCAAACTAGACAAGATGCCAGAGCAGGAAATGTCTGAAGAGAAAATGGCCGTTTCCAAGGAGCTCGCAATAATTGAAGAGCGCGTGAAGTGGCTCGAAACCCTTGTGCCGCTTGCCAAAGAGGCCGATGAATGGAACAACAAAATACTTCACGAGATTGATCCCGCCATCAAGGCAAAAACGGATAAACTTGCCGAGGCCGCAAAGGCCGGCGACAAGAACACGATGAACGCGCTGAACGCCGAACTCGAGAACATGTACGCCGAGCGCGAAGTCGCGCTGAAAAAACTGGAGAAGGCTTACCACTACTACTACAAGTCCATCACCGAGCGCGAAGCCGCCGATGGCAAGGCCCTAGGGGTTGACGAGAAGAAGCAGGCGATCCTCGACGGCGACGCGGCCTTCTACACGGACAAGGAAGAAAACGTTGAGAACGAACTGGCGCTGGCGGAACTGCGCCCGAAGGAACTGCAGCAGAACGCCGCGCTGGCGACGACCCAAGACCCCGCGAAGCGTTTGGAAATTCAGGTCGCTTTGGCGGAACTCGACCGCGACAAAAAAATTCTTGTAAATAAAATCGCCCTCTTCCACCTGCAGCCTGAAATCGCATCCGTCCAGTCGTACATCAAAGCGGCGGAAGACAATCTCAAGGCCGCTCAAGCGCAGAAAGACGATGAACTCGTTGCGTCATATCAAAAGGAATTGGATGGACACAAGGCGCGCCTTGAGTACCTGAACAACAGAGTGGAAGCAATATCGATACGCCAACAGACAGCCCAACTCGAATGCACCGTTGCGGTCAACAAATTGAAAGGAGAAGAAACGCCTCCGGAAGCGCTGAAGCAACTGCAGGCATTGGACGCGAAGGCCTCGCTGCTGGAAAAGCGCGCGCAAATCTACGAACTGGGCGAGGAGCTGAAAACCGTCTCCGATGACTTGGACATTGAAATTCAGACCGGCGGCGATCCGGCCCTCATCGCTCAAATGCAGCAAAAGAAAAAAGACATCGAAGACAAAATCGCTTCCCTCAAGTCCGAAATAGAATCGCTGGAAAAATCAGTGCCGCAAAAAGAATGAAAACGCCGTCGCGATATCCTGTCGCGATATTTTAGAGACGATCCGCTTGATCAGCATCAAGGAGGTTGACATGAAGAGCACACGAAACCTGGTATTTCTTGCGTTTGTACTCGCAGCGATAGCATCGTGCGGAGGACTGACGGCCGGCGGAGCAGAACCGACCGCCCCGCCGCCCGCGACGCCGGAAGACGCCGGCAAACAAGCGCCTTCCGCCGGCATCGACTCATCCATCGAGCGCGCCATAGCGTATTTTGAGTCCGCGGCAAACAAGACGGACGGCTCCTTCGGCGTCACTCTCCAGGACAAGGAAGGCGAAAAATATGTCGGCGATGTCGGCGTGACGGGGCTTGTCGTCGCGGCGATCGCAAAAAGCCCCTTCGCCGAACGCGAGGCGTCGAAGGAATATTTCCAAAAGGCCGTCAAGTACCTCGCTGACAACGTCCAGCCCAACGGCGCGATCACCAATGCCGGCGCCGGGCTTGAGAACTACCGCACGTCTATCGCCATCATGGCGCTTGAGGCCGCGGACGCAAAGAAATACGCCGACATCATCAAGAAGGCGCAGGGATTCGTCAAATCCCTGCAATTCAGCGGGAAGGACAACGCGGCTTACGAGGGCGGCATCGGGTACGGCGGCAGTTTCGTCCGCCCGGACCTCTCCAACACGCAAATGGCTGTTGAAGCCCTGAGGGAATCCGGCGTTGACGCCAGCGACGAAACCATTCAAAAGACCATCAAATTCCTCCAGCGCTGCCAGAACCTGACAAACACAAACGACTACGACCAGACGCAGACTGACATCATACCGGTCAACGACGGCGGGGTGCGCTACTCGCCTTATGAAAGCAAGGCGGTTGTTAACGCCCCCGAAGGCAAGAAGATATTCCTCAGTTACGGCAGCATGACCTATGCTTTCCTGAAATCCATGATTTACGCGGGAGTTGACCGCAACGATCCGCGCGTCCGCGCGGCGTTCCACTGGATAACGGTCAACTATGATCTCGACCGCAACCCCGGCTTCACCACAGAAGCCAACAAGAACGCGGGCAAGCAGGGTCTCTACTATTATTATCACACGATGAGCAAGGCGCTCCTGATTTTCGGCAGCCATGTACTCAAAACCCCGGACGGCAAACTGCACAACTGGGGAATCGAACTCTCGCAGAAACTCATCAGTCTGCAGGACAAAGACGGCTCATGGGCCAACAACTATGAGGAGCGGTGGTATGAAGGCAACCCGCAACTCGTTACCGCGTATTCCATCGCCGTTCTCAACAACTGCCGCCAGGAACTGGCAAACCAGGACGAGTACCTCAAGAACACGCCCGGCAAGATTGCCGAAACCGAAAAGCAAATCGAAGACCTGAAATCGAAAATCGAAAAAGGCGAGATAGCGAAAGCGGAAGGCGAACCTAAACTTGCCGAACTCCAGCAGACCGTCGCATCGCTCAAGGATGGTCTTGAGGAACTGCAGAAGTCACGGGAAACGGCGCCAGGGCAAACCAATAATGCAAAAGAGTAAAAGCAAGAGGGGCAAAGCGGGACTCTGGCTTATAGGCGCGTACGGCGGGATCGCCACCTGCGTTGCGGCCGGTCTCGCCGGCATCGCGCGGCGGCTGTACAGCAAGTGCGGCCTTGTGTCCGAGCGAGATGAATTCAAGACCCTCGGCCTCCTCCCGCTGAGCGACATCGTCGTGGGTGGATGCGATGTCCGCGATACAAACCTCGTCAAGGAAGCCGAGTCGCTGGACGCGGCGGCACACATACTCGGCGAGAGAAACCTCGATATCCTGAAGAGCGACCTCGCAAAAACCGACGCCGACATCGCGGACGGGATCCTGCTCAATTCCGGCGATGTAGTTGAGCGGTTCAGTTCCCGAAAGCACAGGCGCGCAACCATGAAGCCGGATATGATGGTCGCGCGGGTCCAGGAGCAAATACGCGCTTTTCAGGAAAAGCATTCCCTGCGGGACGTGGTTGTGATTAACGTTGCAAGCGCTGAGGCGTTCAGCGATGCAGATGCGGTTCCCAAAACTCTAAAGGAACTCCGCAGGGTCATCGCCGCGAATCGTCGCAACGTTCTTTCCTCCGGAATCCTTTACGCGTACGCCGCAATTGAGGCGGGATATCCATACGTAAATTTTTCCCCATCGATTTCCTCGGAAATTCCGGCAATAATGGAACTCGCCGAAAACCGCGGCGTGCCGCACATGGGCAAGGACGGCAAGACCGGCGAAACGCTGGTGAAGACGGCCCTCGCGCCGATGTTCGCGGCGAGGAACTTCAAGGTCCTTTCGTGGACTGGCCACAACATCCTCGGCAACCGCGACGGCGAGGTCCTCGCCGACAGCCGCAACGCAAAGACCAAACTGCGAAACAAGGCCCAGGCGCTCCAAAGCATACTTAATGACCCGGAAATCGACTCGCAGGTCCGCATAGATTACGTCCGCTCGCTGAACGACTGGAAGACCGCGTGGGATTTCATCCATTTCAAGGGTTTCCTTGACACCAAAATGATAATGCAATTCATCTGGCAAGGTTCCGACAGCGCGCTGGCGGCGCCGCTTGTCATAGACCTGGCTCGGTTCATGGAGCACGCACACAGGAACGGCCTGCATGGCCCGCAAAGGCACCTTGCGTGTTTTTTCAAAATGCCGACGGATGTTTCGGAACAGTCCTTCGCGGAACAATATCGCCTGCTTAACGACTATGCCAAACGGAAATAACAGGATAGAACGCGACCCGCCTGATCCGGTGGCAGCAATGTCCGAACTAACTGTGCTTGAAACAACGCCCCCCGCCGATACGGAGTTCATCGGGAAAAGGCTGATTGTGCTCGACACGGTCGGCTCCACCAATGACTACGCCTCTTCGCTGGTGCAGCGCGGAGAGGCGGGCGAGGGCACCGTGATTTTCACGGAGGAGCAGACCGGCGGCCGGGGGCGCTTCGGACATGCGTGGTACGCGCCGCGCGGCACATCCATCCTCATGTCCGCAGTCATCACGCCTCCCATCAGCGCAGAGCAGATTCCCGCCGTCACGGCCATCGGCGCGCTGGCGGTAGTCGAGGCAATCCGAGAGGAATTCGGCCTCGATGCGAAGGTGCGCTGGCCTAATGACGCCGTAATAGACCACCTCAAGTTTGGCGGCGTGCTTGCGCGGGCGGAACGCTTCGGCAGGCCAGGGCAATGTTTCATACTCGGCATCGGACTCAACGTAAATGTTGACCGACGCGATCTGCCGAAAGATTTCGCGGAGACCGCAACGTCGCTCAAGGTGAAACTGGGCGCTGAGGTCTCACGCGAGCGCGTCGCGCGCGCGCTGCTTTCCCGGCTGGACCGCTGGTACAGGAAACTGAAACTGGAACGCTTTGACGACATCGAGGACAATTTGCGCGGGTACTCATCGCTGACAGGCAGAACGGTGACGCTTGAGTGCCGGGGAAAACAACGTACGGGCACAGTCATCGGCCTTTCCTTGTTTCAAGGGCTTCAACTGCGGCTTTCCGATTACACGACGGGCTTTTTCCCGGAATCCCTCACGACGCTCATCAGCAAATAGCCCATCTCTAAATCCTTCGCCTCCTATTGACACGCGCATTTCCATATGATAATTTTTTCCATGTATGAAACGGTCCAAAACATGGGATATCTCAGAGTTGCGAGAGGCCTTCCGCAGTTCGGGCACGCGCCTGACGGCCCAGAGGGAAGCGGTATGGAGGCTTTTTGCGGGCAATCCTGCCGGCTTTACAATTGCCGACGCGGTGACGAAACTAAAGCCGAAAGGGATTGGCCTCGCCACGGTTTACCGCACGATTGCGCTTCTGGAAAAACTGGATTTCCTGCGCCACGTGCACGCCGAGGGTCTGGAGCACAGGTTCGTTGCCACGCAGCCGGGCCATCGGCATTCGCTCGTCTGCAGGTCTTGCGGTAAGGTTGTGGAATTCGAGGCGTGCGGCCTTTCGGTCGTCGAGCGCATGCTGACGGCTGAAACAGGATTTCGCGTAGAAGGTCATTACCTTGAGGTCTTTGGAACTTGTTCTATTTGCAGAGAAGGTCGGAAATGAGAAAGATTATCATTATTATCGCTGTGCTGGTTATCGCCGTTGGCGTTTTGATTGTCTTGCTGGCATGGCCGAGCCAGCCCGCTGGCGCAGGCAATAAGAACAATAAGGCAAAAATAACGTATGTCGCGAGCATCCACCCGATTGCGTCTATAGTAGAAGAGATCGTGGCTGGAAGGGCCGATGTGGCAACGCTTCTACCTCCCAATGTTTCTCCTCACACTTACGACTACACGCCAGCCGATTTGATGAAAGTTCAGAATGCCCTGGCAATGATATACGTCGGGGAGAACTTGGACCAGGTCTGGGCGGAAAAATTGCCCGCCAAGAATAAGGTCAAACTGTTGGACTTTGTGCCGAACGAGTATCGGCTGGCGAACACTGACATCAGTGAAGGCGAATCAGCGCCAGCGAACGTTCCGCAAGGTTCACAACTGCCTAACGAAGCAACCGACGCACATTTCTGGACAGATCCGCTCACGGTGAAGGCCATTGTTCCCGGACTTGTGAACAAGTTATGCGAACTGGACAAAGACGGCGAGCAAACCTACCGCGCCAATGGCGAGAAATTCATGGCTCACCTTGACGCCATAAACAAGCAAATAGGGGATATCCTTGCGCCGGTAAAAGGCAAGGCCGTATTTCTTCTCCACCCTTCTTTTCAGTACCTGTGCCATCGATACGGACTCGTAATGGAGCAGACGGTCGAGCCTTCGCCGGGAAAGGAGCCGACGCAGGAGGAGATAAAGCAAATCCTGAAGCAGATGAACAAGACCGGGGCAAAGGCCGTTTTCAGTGAGCCGCAATTGCCAAAGAATTACGTTGAGGTTCTCGCAAGAGATGCACACATCGCTATATATGAATTGGACCCGGAAGGGACGGGCAAAGAGGGTTTAACTTACTCCGATTTCATGCGCTATAACGCGGATACCTTACTGAAGGCCCTGAAGTGATATGCAGACATTGGAAGCAAGAAATCTGTCGGTTCGTTTCAACGGACAGTCCATCCTGCAGGATATTACGTGTCATGCGGACGAAGGCGAATTCATGGCCATCGTAGGGCCTAACGGCGCGGGCAAGACGACCCTGCTAAGGGTCATACTCGGCCTGGTGAAGCCAAGTTCCGGCGACTTGCTCGTTTACGGCAAACCGCCGCAGGATGCTGACCCGAAATTGCTGGGCTATGTCCCGCAGATCAAAACGCTTGACCGCAGCTTCCCGGCTCTTGCGGTTGAACTTGTTGTCAGCGGCATTCGCCACCGTTGGCCGGGCATTATCAAACCCGAAGAGCGTTCAAGGGCTCTCGATGCCCTTGAACAGGTTGGGGCACGCGCGCTCGCAAACCGCGCGCTTAATTCCCTCTCCGGCGGGGAACTTCAAAGGGTCTACCTGGCGTGCAGCATTGTCCGGCGGCCGCGCCTTATTGTCATGGATGAACCAGCCACCGGCATCGACATGGTAGCACAGAAAACTCTGTACCAGATTCTGGAAGACTATCGAAAAAACAACAAATCGACCGTTGTGATGGTCACGCACGACTGGGGCATCGCGAATCACCACGCCACGAGCGTTCTGGTTCTGAATCGGGATATGATTGACTTCGGCTCTCCCAAGGATGTTCTCACCAATGAGAACTTGGCCAAGGCATACGGTCACGCGGGTCACCCAATGCTACCGATCATAGAATAAGAGGAAACCATGTTTGATATTCTGACTTATCCTTTTATGCAATACGCTCTCATCGCCGGAGTAATGGTTGGCTTTCTGGCGAGTTACTACGGCGTCTTCGTAGTCCAGCGCGGCCTCAGTTTTCTTGGCGACGGGCTTGCGCACGCGGCATTTGGGGGCGTGGCGCTGGGAATTCTTCTCTGCGTGCAGCCGCTTTGGATCGGCGTTCCGTTCACGGTCATAGTCGCGATAGGCATTACATGGGTGCGTAATCGCACGCGACTTGCCTCTGACACGGTAATTGGGATTTTCTTCGCCACGTCCATGGCGCTGGGCATTATCTTTCTCCGCCTTACGCCAGGATACAGCCCGGATGCATTGGGCCTTCTATTCGGCTCCATCCTTACCGTAAACCCGCTGCTTGACTTGTGGATAATTGCAGTCGTTACAGTGGTGAGTTTGTTCACAATCCCTCTGTGGGGCCGATGGTCGTATGCGACTTTCGACCGTGAAATGGGCATGGTGGATCGACTGCCCGTGTTGCGTGACGATTACCTGATTTCAGTGCTCATCGCAATCACAGTAGTTGTTTCCGTAAAGGTGGTGGGCATAGTGCTAGTCGCGGCTTTCCTCGTGATTCCCGCCGCCACGGGCCGACTTATGGCCCGAACTTTCTCGTCCATGACGTGGTACTCCATCGCCATCGGCGTGTTTACCGCAGTAGTCGGTCTTTTGGTATCATTCCGCCTGAATTTACCCAGCGGCGCTACAATAGTTCTTACGCAGGGACTCGTATTTGTCATCGTGATGCTGTTGACCCAACTGGCGCTGGGGAGAGGCACCAAACGCCGCGAAGCGGCCCCGGCGACCCCCAAAAACACCCCATAAAGCATAACCATCAACATTTTTCTGCACGGCCCGGCAACTACCGCATCGGCGGCTACCTCGATGACGGCCAACACGCATCTGTAAACGACCTGCGCGAGGGAAGGGAGACCGGCAGCGCCAAGACCTCCGGCGTGTACGTCAGTTTCGACCAGGAGATCATTGACAACATAGCCCTGTTCATGCGATACGGCAAGCAGGACGAGCATGTCGCACTAAACGACCAGTTCTGGTCGCTCGGCGTCCAGTTTACCGGCGCAATGTGGGGACGCAAGGACGATTATCTCGGCCTCGCAACCGCGATGAATGTCCGAAACGACAAGGCCGATTTCAACCGCGCCCATTTCAACGCGAACGAGAGACTGTATGAGATTTACTATTGCTACCTCGTGGCGAAGTTCCTCCACATCGCCCCCGACCTGCAAATCCTTGCCAATCCCGCCGGAGACCGCCGCGCCGGCACCGCGGTGGTCGCCGGGCTCAGACTCGAGTTTGACTTTTAAAAGTCAGAAAGCCCCGAACATTCGCCAGGGCCGGGCCTGAAAGCCGGCCCTCTTTTTCATTTGTTGTAATTCCTGCCGCATCGAATATAATGCCGCCATGCACATCTAAACCAATTGCAGGAGAAAAACATGGACATGTTCGATGCCATCAAGGGGCGAAGAAGCGTTAGGAAGTATAAGCCGGACCCGATATCCGACCAGGTAATATCCGAACTAATCGACGCCGCGCGGTGGGCGCCGTCGTGGGCGAACCTGCAGTGCGCCCGTTACGTGGTCGTGAAAGACAAGGCCGTCAGGGAAAAACTTCTTGAATCGATGACGCCGAAGAACCCGGCGAGGGACGCGGTGGCCAACGCGCCCGTTACCGTCGCGTTCATCGGAAAGATTGACGCGTCCGGCTACAAGGGCGGGCAGCCTTTCGACGACAAGGGGTGGTACATGTTTGACGTGGGGATGGCGATGCAGAATTTCTGCCTTGCCGCGCACGCGAAGGGGCTGGGGACGGTGGTTGTCGGCGCGTTTGATTACAAGGCGGCCGGGAAGGCGCTGAACGTGCCGGAGGGTTATCAGGTGGTGGCCTTCACGCCGCTGGGATACCCGGATGGCGAGGCCAAGGCGCCCGCGAGGAAGGAGATGTCGGAGTTGATGTTCCGCGAAAAAATGTAACAGCCGACTTGCGCCATAAAAAATCCGGCGTCGCTTGAAATGATGCCGGATTTTTTATTGTCCGAGATTTTTACTGCACCTTGATGCCGAAGTCCTTTTTAAGGATGTCGAGCAGGTCGTAGAAGTTGTGGATTTCGTAGTGCGGGCGCGTCTTGCCTTCAAGCCCCGTGTACTTTCCCGTCCGGCGGTTGCGGACGGTAATCATGCCGATTGTATTGGGCGGGTCGATATCGGTAACCGGGTTGTCGCCGATGTAAATTGCCTCACTCGGCTTGAGACAAAGGTCCGTCAGCGCACGAAGGAAGAGTTTAACGTTGGGCTTGCTGACGCCAATCTGGTCCGAGATGAATATCGCATCGGGACGGATATACTGAAGGATGTCGAGGCGGACGAGTTTCTCGGCCTGTTTTACGGTCAGGCCGGTCGTGATGACGCCCAGGATAAGGTCGGTTTTGGCATGAATAAGTTTAAGCGCTTCGACGGCGTCCTCGTATGGGCGCAAGTGGCGGAACTTGGTCTCATGGTAAGCGACCACCGCCGAGGCGACAATTATCGCAGGGTTTATACCTTTATATGACTCCGGCGGGATGCGCAGGAGAAGTTTGTCGAAATGCGCCGGATAGTTGCTGGTGAACTCCGTTATCACTTCCTCCAGTTCCTTCAGGAGCGCTTCCTTCGTCATATTGACGCCGGCGCGGATTATCGCCTCGATGCTGTTCTCTCGCGCCATTTCCGCGAACTCGCTCGTGGAATAGAGGGTGTCGTCTATGTCGAAAAATATTGCCTTGAGGTCCGCCACTTTATTCACTCCTTTTTCAAAATTTTCCGCAGTTCTTCCATTGAGAACTGCTTTCCAGGGCAGTCGGTGGTTGCGCCCGGCAGTTCCCGGTGCCCGTAAACATGGTCCGCATCGATTTTGCAGTGCTTCATCAAATCGCGGCACAGCGCGATAAGGGCCTGCATCTGCTTTTCCGTGGGATGTGAATCGGTGAAGTCCCCCACCAGGCAGATGCCTATGCCGTACTGATTATACTCCGTTATGCCGGCGTGTGCACCATTTTCCTGTGCAAGCCAGCGGGGACCGGTCTCGATCTCGCCGTCGCCTGAGCCGTGGCCGTTGCCGATAACGAAGTGGTATCCAAGTCCTCCGCTCCACCCGCGCACTTCACGGTGAAAGCGGTCAAACCGCTCGGCGTTGCCGCTGGGGGTAGCGCTGTGATGAACGACGATGTATTTCCACTCTCTTATAGGCACGTAAGGCTCCAATTTTTTGCTGTCATTGCGGGGGGATATGCGGCAGCCATCAAGCATGACAACAAAGGCAAAAGCGGCCTGAACGAGTATGAGCGTGGAAGGGGCCCATACGTCCTTCATCCTGCGAATACGCATACCGCGCTCCTCAAAGAAAAAGCCGCACGGCAGGTTGCAGGGGCCGTGCGGCTTGACGGGTTCCCGCCTCATTACATCTCGGACTCCTGCTCATCAATGGCGATAATCTTGGCGGTGACGAGGACGAGGAGTTCCTTCTTTTGGTTGGCCTCCGCTTCGCTGCGGAAGAAGAATCCCAGCAACGGGATTTTGCCGAGTACGGGCACCTCGCTCTTCTTGTACTCTTCATCGGCATTCTTAAGTCCGCCGATTAGCACCGTCCCGCCGTCCGGAACCATTACGACGGTCCGGAGATCCTGCCTGTCCACTAACGGCAGGAAGGAGTCCTGCAATATCGGTTTACCCTGCGCGTTCGTGCCGTTTTGGTTGGTTACTTTTTTCAGCGTCGGCTCGAAAGTAATCGCCGGCCTCAGGTACAACGTAATATATCTGCGGTCCGCGCTCACCACCGGCCTGACATCAAACACAACGGCCGGCCCGTCCACAAGGTCCATGTACGGCTGGCTCACGCTGCCGGCGCCCGGGTCGAAACGCGCTATATAGGTCTGCGATGTGCCGACGTATATGCTTGCCTGCTGGGCGTTGAAGCACGTAATCCTGGGCGCGGTGAGGACCTGCCGCCTCGAATCTTTCCGCACCGCGTGGAGGATCGCCTCAAAGGATATCTTATCAAGAATCTGCAGCTGGATGGACGTGCCACCTGTCGAATCAAGGCGGCTGCCGAGGATGCTCGCGCTGACTATATTTTCAATCCTGACGCCGATGTCACTGGTTGCATCACTCCAGAAAATGCCCGACGTAGTCGCAGGAACAACGTTCGGGATATTGTGCGCGGTGTCCGGCAGCACAGTGCCCGCGGTACTGCCCGTGCCCTGCAGAACGCGGAGCAACTGCAGAGGGTCTATGGGGCCGAGGTCCCGCCAATCAACGCCGACCGCTCGCAGAAAGTCTTTCTCGACGGTTATGAAACGCACCTCTATGCTCACCAGCAGGCCGCTCAGGCTGCGCAGCCGCTGCAACATCGTTTCAATCTCCGCATGGCCCGCCTCGGATTGCCTGATGTACAGCACTGTGTCGTTATAATTCTGAATGAACGGCATGTTTATGTTAGCAGGCGACTCACCCCAGTTCTGCTCGCCGCCGCCGGTGGTTGTCTTTATCAGTTTGACCAGGTCATCCATTATGAACTGGTTGATGGGGTTGACAAGTTCTTCGCCTGTCGCGCCCAACGTTACCGGCCCCCCTCCCGCTCCTGCCTGCCCCGCGGTCGGACTTACATCCGCGCTCTTGAAGTCCGGAATGGGGACAACTATGTCCGAAACGTCATAGGGGCGGACGACCAGTTCCGCAGCCTCATCCTTCTTCTTAAACACCACCGCGCCGCGCTCCACCCGCCAGGCAATGCCCAGTTGCAGCTGTATGTGGTTAAGCAGGGAAACAAGCGAAACGGTGCCGGGCAGCTCGAGATTGATAGGTGTCGACTGTGTTACGACAGGGTCTTTCAACAAATTTACATCGACGTCAAATGATATATCAGCGTACATCTTCTTGAGGTAATTCACGACATCGACCAGATCGGGAGGGCTGCCTTCCGGACGGCCCGGTCTCGTTATGATGGTGCTGGTGCTGAAGCCGGTTGAAGTCGTTGCCTGCACCAATTCCATTACTTTTCTATCTTCCTCGGTTCGCGTGGTGGTTGTTCTGGACATTTCCCTTATTCTCTCGGCGAGCACCAGCACATGTTTGCGCCATTCCTCGCGATCGCCGTAATTAAAAACCTTCTCGTAGGGAACCTCGCTTTCAAGTATTCCGTTCATAACCAACTGCGTACTTGTCTTGAGGTTGGCGTAATTCTGCCGCTTCTGCCACTGCATGCGTTCCGCTTCAAGCTCATCGAGGTCGCGCAGGTAAGTATCTTTCTTCGCCGCATCCTGTTCCATTATTGCCTCCAGAGTCCGGCGTGCGCGGTCGTAGTCTCTTTGTGACTTCTCCGCCTCATATTGAATCCAAAGCCTCTTGAGGCGTTCCTGGTTTCCCTGCTGTCTTTCCGCGATTTGCCTCTCGATTTCACGGCGCGCCGCCTCGTCCCTCTTCTTCTGTTCTACGACGTCCTGTTCTCTCTTTTTGTCCTCGGCCTCCTTGAGCAGATCCTTCGCCCGGGCCTCCGTGTCGCCGGCGTCGAGCAGCAGACGGCCGACGCGGATTATGCGGAGGACTTCCTTGAAGTCCGCGACGGCCTCGGTGTAGTTCCCTGCCCGCAGGTTCTTCTCGCCGCTCGCGAATTTCTCGGTCATATCGCGCTGGAGCATCTGGCGCTGGACTTGAATTTCCTCAAATCCGGTGCCGGTGTTTGTCGGAGCGTTGCCGCCGAGGGCTTTTCTGATTTCCGAGAGCAACGCCTGCGCCTCGGCGTTGGTGCTGTCTTCTTCAACGGCCTGCAGCGCGTAACTCAGGGCCTCGACATCCTTGTTATCAGCATGAAGCGCCGCAGCCTTCTGGTAATCGGCGACAGATGCCGCACGACGCTCCTTTGCCAGTTGTTCCAATCCCTGATCGCCGCCCTTTTCCGCCGCCGCGGACGATCCATCCGCAGGCGGCGCGGCCTGCGGCTTCTCCACCGCCGCCCGGGAGGCGCATCCGGCCGCTGCAATAACACATGCCACCATGAAAATAACAAGTAAGTTTGTCCGGGTTCGCTTCATTGTCGTACTCCTGTGCATCAAAGGCTGTGCCTCTTGTTACAGATCAACTCTCCTCCAGGAAACGTCTCTCCTGTTCCGGCACAACGGTTATCTCGGCGCGGATCAGGATGACAAGGCTCGTGCGAGTTACAGTGGAACCTTCTGTTGAGAAGAAGAACTTCAAGAGCGGTATGTCTCCCAAAAGGGGCGTGGTAGCGCCGCCCTCAATCCGCTGCATCTGCGAAAGCCCGCCCAATATCACGGTGCCTCCGTTGGGAATTATGACGGTCGTCGCAATGTTTTGCATGTCAATGACGGGGAACTCAAACTCCACAAGGAATGTCGGCTGAACCGGGGTCAGCGTGGTGGCGCTCTGGGTCGGCGCGGGCGGCGTCAAGTCCAGCGTTTGGCGCTTACCGGGCGGCAGACTGCCGCTGATCGAGACTGCAATCACTTCCAGTATCACGTACTTGCGGTCCCATGTGACCGTGGGCCTGACCGTGAGCTGTATGCCGGTGTTCAGTCTGCTCAGTTTGAGTTGATACGAAGGCGGATAGGGTGGATTCAGCGTGACGTCTTTTATGCCGCTGATAAAAGTCTGTTCTTTACGGATGGAGATGTACGCCGTCTGAAGGTTATAGGTGGTGACCTTCGGGGCGGCGAGGATTGAAGAGCGGCTGCTGTTTTCCAGGGCCTTCAGCACGAAGTTCATGTTGCTGTTGCCGGGTCTGAATGAGAATCCGGCCGTGAGTCCTTGCGTGGCGCCGCTCAGCGCGGAGGCAAGAGAACTGTCAAGGATATTCTGGCTGTTGAGCCCCAGCGCGTCGCCGGTCGGAACCCCGCTGGGCAGGAAAATCAACTGGCCGTTCTGGCCGGTCTGAATGAAGCCAACGCCCGCCCCGCGCTTTGCGAAGAACAAACCGGATGTGGGCGCGTTGGCGACGTCGCTCAATACGCCCGTCAGAAACGGGTCGGTGAAGTTGAGCCCCAGTTGATTTGCGCGCGCCTGCTGGGTCGCTGTGGGAAATCCCGTGAGGTCAACGCCGATTTCCTCCAACAGGCTTTCTTCAACCTTGAGGAAGCGGGTTTCAAGGGTCACGAGAACATCGTCCGTGTAACGCAGATGCTCAAGAATTCTTTGAACTTCTTGGTGCACCGGTTCCGTCGCGTTAATGTACATGTTTCCTCTGCGGAAGTCGATTGTCGACAGTGCGCCGGCTGCGGTTGTCTCGCCCCCAACGTTCCAGACGTCCGTGCCTCCAATGGTGTTCACGATGAGATCTTTGAGCATATCTGTCGTCTCACGGAAGTCCTCCCCGCCGTTCAGCTTGGGGTCACTCGCCTCGTCGGCATAACCTGTTTCGGTGTACGCACCCGCACCGGTATCGGTGATGACATCCCTGAAGAGGTCTTCCTTACTGAACTTTATGCCTTTCGCCTTGAAGCCGACGGGCTTTCTCAAGAGGTCTTGAACGGGATAAATAATCAGGCTCCTGCTTTCTTCCGCGCCTTTGAGTGTGATGAGCACGGCCTCATCTCTAATCACATAGGAGAATTCCCCGGCGTCCTTGGGTATTCGTGCGAGAAGATATTCAAGCGCCGCGCGAAGGCTCGTCTCCGTCGGCCGACTGACGCCCACGTTTACAAGCGCCAACTTGCTCATCGCTTCCGGATGAATCACAATCGGCACGGCATTGAACTGCTTCATCAGGGTCTTGACTGCCGAGGGGAAGGGCTGCTCTTCGATATTGAGCAGGCGCACTTTTGTCTCATCAAGTATTTTGTTTATCTTTTCCTGTTCCGCTGTCGGCTGAAATACCTTTTGCTCTTGTTCGGAGCGCTGTTGCCGTTTTTGGGTTATTTCCTCCCACCGGGCCTTATCAGGCCAGGTCATCGCCCCCTCAACCTTGGGTATGCCCGCGATCTCCATCGCCTGAAATGAGGCCCTCCACGCCATGTCCTTCTGGAGGATCGTGCGTTCGCGGTCAAAATTTATCCTCTGCTCAACGATGATATTGCTCAGTTCCATGGCCTCGACGTTACCGGGATCTGCCGCTATCGCGCGATTGACGTAACTGGATGCTTGTGAGAAGTTCTTCTTGGCGAGTTCTTCCCGTGCTGTCGCAAGCAGTTGCGCGGCCGCCTGGTGGCGAGATTCCACCTGTTTGCGCAGTTCATCCTCAAGTGCCTGCTGGGCTGCTTTGCGTTGCTCGGCTTCCTGCGCCTTCGCAAAGACTTCCTGCTGTACCCTGGCGTTCTTCAGCAGTTCTTCGGCCTCGGGCCGCTCGGCGCCGAAGTCCATGTTGTAGGCCTTTGAAGCCCAGTTCATCAGTCCCAGGGCGTCCTCAAGGGCGTTGATTGAATCCTGGAACTGTTCCTTCTGGAAAAGCGTGCGGGCCTGGCCCATGAGGGTACGGATCTCCTGTCGCGTCTGCTGCAACTGGGCTTCGAGCCTTTGCGCCCCCATGGCCGCTTCGGCCGCCGGCGGCGCAGCCTCGCCCAGGGCAACCTTTACATCGGTGAGAGCCTTGAGGGCCTCGATGTACTCCGGGTCAAGTTGAACAGCCCTGGCAAAGGCGTCACGGGCGGCTTTAAGGTCGTTGGCCTGGCGAGCGCGGACTCCTTCCAAGTAGGCCTCTTTCGCCTCGCGCTTAACCGCCTCGCGTTCGACATCGGTGGCGGTGTAGGTCGTCGCTTTCGTCTGAGCAGCCTCGGCCCCTGTCGGTTTCCGCTCGGCCTGCTTGCAGCCTGTGATAGCGACGAATGCCAGGCAGACGCACAATGCTACAACAATAGAGATGCGATACATCTGTTCACCTCACGCAAACGGCATAGGAAAAAAACTTCTTCCCCCTGAATGACCGGCGTTTCACCCGCTTCAGTTGCCCAAGTCGGCCAGCAAGCGGGCGATTTGGCGCTGGACTTTCACGGTGTGTCTAACTGTCAAAATTCCTCCGCTCACACTTATCGAGCCTTTTCCCTCCTCCCCTGCCTCTCCCCATGTCCCCGGTGCAACCACGCTCTTGATGAGGTTTATCAACTCATCGGGCGAGCGGAAATCGTTTTTCCCTCCGCTTTCCTCGTCAGCCTGCCCTGCTAATCGCGCCGCTTCGCCGCTCTCCGAATTCCCCTCGAACAACTTGGAGCGGTCGAGTTCCAGCGCGGGCGCCTTAAAGTCGGGTCTTGCAGCAAGCAGCCGCTGGACAGGATACGCAACCGTAATCATGGGTTGCACGGATTCTTCAAGCCCCACTACGTACGCCTCATCCTGAAACGCATATCCCAATCCCGCGCTGAACGAATCCAGAAACTTTTCGAGCGCCGCATCCAGCGAAACCCGCTCCTTGAATTCGCACGAGACGCGCTTGCCTTCAGCGGCCTTGCCCGCCGCGGGAAGCGCAACGATCGGCGGACTGTCCGGAGCGGCGGCGTGAATAGCACGCAATCCCTGCTCCAGCGTCACGTCCGTCAGTTTCAGCGGCCCTACTTCCGCAGGCTTCCTCTCGGGAACCGCGCCGGGCGGCGGCACAATCCGCTCCATCGGCGGCGCCGCAGTATCGTACCGTTCATCGTATCTTTTATCCGGCGATACCGTGTCGTCGGAGCCGATCATGTAATTAACATTTCCCCCGCAGCCCGCCGTTACAAGCAGGAACATCAAAGATGCCATAAGGCCCATTGCACAGGCCTTATTGCATCTTGAGAATGATTTCTCCGGTACTGGCACGGTCCTCACGCGTTAGTTTCTTGCCGCCAGCCTTCTCGTTGCCTTCGATGGCCTTGTTGAAGGCCTCGATTAGTTTCGGCAAGAAGTCATTAACGCTAACGTTTGTGTTGTCCAGGTGAACGTTGAACGCAATACCGTCCCAACCTTCAAACTTAACCGACTGGTCCAAAATCACTTTGATGCCTGAGACGCCGCTTAGAATTTGGGCCGCTTGTTCTATGTTGTTGTATCTAGGGTTCTTGTCAGCCAGTACAAACCCGGTCGCCAGCTTTTGTCTGAATACTTCCTCCGGCGCAGGCGCCGCCGGCGGCGGAGCGGCTGGACGGACATATTTTTCACGGGGGATTATCGGGGCATCGAGGAGTTTCGCGCCTGTCGGGATATTTGTGTCCACATACTGTATCACGACGGTCAGAGTAGCGTTGAATCTCTCTTTTATGCCAATTTCGTCCGAAGTGGCGCCTATGCCGTCAATCAGGTACGTCTTGTCGTACAGCGGTACCGGGCCAACGGGAGCGAGATTTGGTTTCGGCTCCACGGCTTTCGCAAACACGCCCCTGTCCTTCTCCCGTTTCTTCCGAACATCTGGGGACAGTACATCATCCACCAACCGCTTGACCTTATCAGCGGGAGACATATTGAAATCTCTTGGCAACGCGGTCTCGTACGGCCCCGTCATAACCGTCGTGACGTTGGCTCCTTCGCTCTTCGAATACTCGACCCAGTATTTGACTTTGAGGTCCTTGAGGGCGGGGTCTATATGAAGCACAATGGATTCATTCGAGTCCACATCTTCCGTAAAGAGATAGGGAAAAAGTTTCACCGGCGGTGCCCCACCGCCCGGATCGTACTGGCACTGCTGGATTTCGCGGCCGAGCCTGTCCTTGAGTTTGCCGGACTCAGGCGGCGGATAAGTCAATACGGAGCGCCACAGGATGTTGGCGATGAAATTGTTGTCGTAGTCGAATTCGCCCCCGTGCATAGTCGGCGCGACGTCTTTAAGTTCATCAAACACCCTTTTGGTAAAGGCGGCTATGACAGCGGCGTTATCAGGCGGCGGCGCCAGGGGATCCGCCTCCCAGACTGGGTTGGGAACGTCAACCAGCTTCCCATTGGTGGCCGGGTTGATGACGGACATCTCCAGGACTATCTTTGTGATATTGCCGTGGATGGTGATGATGAGGCGTTTTATATTTATGATGTTTATCAGGCGGTAGGTCGTGTCGTCCAGCATATCGCCGGCCTGCACATTGTTGAGGGACATCTTCTGCTGGCTTCTGAGGTCCACAATCGTGATGTTGACGTTCGCGCCGACGAAGTTCTGCGCCACGTCCACGGACCACGGCGCAAGCGTTGTCACCGCGAGCACATCTTCACCCTTGAGGGTGGAGATGGGAACCGGCTGCCCTTGTGCCGGAGCGGGCACCGGCAAGCCGGGCTTCAGTTGGTGGGCGTCGAGGAACGGTTGCTTGCTTTGCACCTGCGCCTTGTAGAAGAGGTCCGTTACGCCCTTTACCCGGCCCGTGTCCTCCCAAGTAAATACGCCCTTTTCAGCGGTTGGGGTGGCGGAATAAGGTTCCAGTCCCCAGTTAATCTCACCGTTGGGTCTCTTTTCTCCGCGGAATATCTTGACGTCAAGTTGGTCGGGAGAAAGGTGCGGATATTTCTCCACCGCGCCGCTGGTCGGACTTTGCGTGTCGAAGGTGTTGTCAATTTCGGTGAACCGAACGGTAACCTTCACGGTATTAAAGCCGGGTTCCGCTGTGAGGACGGCCTTGCCAATGAAGTATGCGTCTTCGCGTTGCTTTGGCAAGTGGACGTACGGCCGGGTGTGAAAGAGCCAGGTCGCACTTCCCTGCGGCTTCTGATAAACCTCGGTTTCCACGCCCAGTTCTCCCGCAAGGTCAGCCGCCCTGGGAACGTCAACAACGGTTCTCTTCCACTTATTGTACCAGTTCTCGTAAGCCTTGCTCTTGCGGTCCACGTCCGCGGGGGAGGCCGGGGGCATGTCAAGGAGTTTGACTACGCCGATTATGATGACGAGCAGGAAAACCAGAAGGCCAACCGCTGAAATGACAATCTCGAGGTGCTTTATAACTAAATTGGGTTTGCGGGTTGCCATCAACTGACTCCAGAATTCTCAGTGAGCGCGCCCTCTGGCTGACGCACAACTCCTTCGCGACGGCCAATTATCGCGCCGACCGGCAGTATGCCGGCGCACGGCAACGTTTCGCTGTTCAAGAAGTTACACGCCGCCAAAAGCGTCCACTTCTCGCAGCCTCCACTCGCCGTTGCATCATACCACACCTGTAGCAAATCGCAACGACTATGTCAAGATTGCTCTATGAATCTAATCTTGGGGATCTTCGTTTCGCGAATTATATCAAGAATCCTGACCATCGCCTCCCACTTCACGTCGTCACCGCACTGGATCGTGACTTCCACGCCCTCCAAAGGCGCTCCGCTTTCATTCAGGTTTTCATTTAGATAGGCGGTCAGGCGGGCGCGAATCGGCTCCAGTTGATTTATGCCCGTGGCTTCCGTCTCCACACCCCTGTACTTGCCTTTAATCTGCGTTGCTCCCTCGCTTTTTATTATGTGAATCTCATACGGTTCAACCGCCGCGCTGACTCCGCCGCCGATGCCCTCCGCCTTTTCTATGCCGAACGCGGGAATCGTGCCCTCTGGAAGGACAAATTTCGCTGTCGCCATGAAAAATATGAGCAACAGGAATGTCATGTCTATCATGGCGGTTATCTGCGCCTCGACTTCTTCAACTTTCTTTCGTTTTATGAACATCTCTTACTGCTCCGGGGGGTTCTGGTCCACCGCATAACTGATTGTAAGTTCTTTCTCTCTGCTGACCCCCAGTTTATCCCTCAATAATGTTTGAAGTTTTCTCACATAACGGTATTCGATTCTTCTATCCACGCGCACCACAATCTGGCCTTTCGGTTGTTGAAAGCGGAATGCCCGCAGGTTGTCCCCCAACTTGTCCATGGCGCTGCCCGATTCGGGATCAAAAACAGCGCCCTGCACGGTAAATACAACTCTTTCGACGCCGGTCTCTTCGTATTTCACATTAATGACAAACCTGGCGGTTGTCTCGGAGACTTCCACGCGATCGGCGTTGCGAGCGTAAGCAAGGCTGAGAATGTCCGCTTCGGTCCCCCTAAATTTTGCGGTCACCATGAAAAAGACCAGCAGCAGCATGACAAAGTCTATCATGGATATCATGTTCGGCTGCAGGTTTTCCGGTTTTTTCATCCGTGTTCGCATATAACGTCTCTCCGCCTAGTCAAGTCCGCTGCGCCGCTCAATCAGGCCGACTGCCCGGACGAAGGCGACGGCGCCTGTGGAGAAGCATGGCGGAAATGCTCGAACATGCCCTCGCATGTAATTCCCATCTCGATGAGAACCCTCGCCAAACGGTTGCGGAAATAGAAAAAGAACGCCATTGAAGGCATTGCGATCATCAGGCCGAAGACGGTTGCGCGCAGCGCGGTCCTGATGCCGTTGGCAAGCTGCGTCGGCTGGGGATTGACGTTGCTTGCAAACGTATCGAACGCCATGACCATCCCGAGCACCGTGCCGAACAGCCCGAGCATAGGGGCGATAACGTAAAGGAAGTTGAACCACGAAACGCGGTTTTCAATCAGAAGGCCGTGTTCCGCTATCTTTTCCTCAAGCGCTTTTATCCCTTCCTGATAGCCGCCCTTGCGGGCCTTGTCCAATCCGGCCGCTATGACATCCGTAAGTTGCGTTGGAGTGGTCTTGCAAAAGTCCATCAACTCGTCATACGCCCCTCTGTTCAGCATCTCCGTCATCTGTTCAACCACGGGCACCGGAACCATCGTGCTCACCCTGATGTTCAAAAAGTAAAAGACAACCAGGGCTATAAGTATCAGGCTCAGCATTCCCTGCATGCTGTACACGGCGATGGTTACTGCGTTACCGATGGCTTGAGTGGCCGAAACCGTGCCCGCGGTGCCGGCCTGTTGCCCTGCCTCGCCCTGCGCCCACGCGGACACCGCGCAAAAAACGAATCCCGCTATCACCAGCAGAATTACCACGCTTCTCATTGTTAAGTACATTGTTGAAAGGCTCCTAAACAATTAAATAGTAAAATAGTTAGTGCGACCGCCCCATTCACTATTGAGTCAGCATCTTTGACGCTGTGTTCTTCCAAAAATCGCTCTCCGAAAACTTTTCACCCATCGCCGCATACAAATTCTTCGCGAGATACACCTCCCCCATCTCCTTCATTATCAGGATGCTCCTGTAAAACGCGTTCTGGCATTGGGCCTCGGCGCCCGGCGTCAAGGGGTACATGAGCGTTATCCGCAGATACGACAGCGCCGCTTCCGAGTCGAGATTCTTCCGCTCCGGCTTATCCAGCGGGAGAGCCTGCGCGCGAGCGAAATAGTGGTCGCCAAGCGCGGAATACGACTTCACCAGCAGCATTTCCTGCACACCCTGGCTCACGCCGGAAGCCGCGATCTTGTCCATCTGAGCCCTAAGTTCCCCAACCGCCCCGGTGGCATCCGCGCCGCTCTTGTCCGCGGCCACCAGATCGCACTTCGTCGCCCAGAGATTCGCCTCCAGCACGATCTCCTCCGGCCTGCCCGCCTCGCCTGCAAGAGCGCGGAATTCCGCGGCCAGTTTGGCAAGGTTCTCCGCGCCGGCGGCGGCCTGATATTTCAGCGAGAGCGCGCCGATTTGCGCCTGGCCCGCGCGCAGGGCGAGCGCCGCCGCAAACGCGGCATCGGTAAAATCCTTCTTGCACGTCTCATCGAAATTGCGGTAAGCGTCCTCCGCGCGCTTTACCGCGGCGGCCTTTTCGTCCGCCGTCGCCGCCAGCGCCGCCTGCTCCTCAGCGCAACGCGCAACGGCAAGCAGCGCCTCATGCTTGAACTTCGTCTCCGGAACCTCCTGCAGAAGTTTCGCATAGGCGTCCGCCACCTTCTGCAGAGCAGCCGCGTCGCCCGCCAACTCCGCAAGGACCCGCCGCGATTCCGCAATGTCGTATAGCGCGTACTGCTTCACCCATGGCTTCGACTTGGCGGATTCGTCATTGAGAACCTGCGCCAGAGTGTCGGCGGCGGTTTGCCAGCGGCCCTGCTCCAAACTTGTCTGCGCTACTCTGTAGAGAAGGGGCGCCGCGCCAAAGTCAATGCGTTCAACGTTTGCCTGGGGCAGGGTTACCTTCTGGCCGTCCGCCGGGCGATACGCCTGCACCTCGCGCCAGTTCTCGTCCATGACCACGCAGTCCCGCATGGAAGTGCCGTCCTTAAGGACGATGGTATCGGTCTGCGCCGCATCCTCGGCAAGGGCGACGCTCCAGGACAAAGCCGCCCAAAGGACCATGATGGCCGCCGGTATCATGCTTCTTTCCACAATGCTTTTCACGGCTGACATCGTTAACCCGCCGAAAAAGAGACATACCGATATGCCGCGTCAGTTCTGCGGATTCTGCGCGCTTGATATGTCGCTGCCAAGTTCTTCAAAAAGCTGCTTGAACGTTTTGCCGCCGAAAGCGGATTCCTGCGCGCCGCTTTCCGGCTTGAAGTCACCGCTTATCGCCTTCACATTATCACACACCTTTGCCGCCATCTTGTAATCGCGCTGGGTGAAAAGGCCACGCGCCACCCAGTACTCTATCATCCACCACTCTCTTGTAAGAGATTTGTACATCCGCGCGGATTCCGCAAGGATGTCAACAGCCCCCACAAGGGAATCCATATCAGGCACTTCTCCTCCGGCATGCACCTGGGCCGAAACCGCCGCCATGGCGCGGCGGGCCGTATAGTATCGTGCCAGCGGATCTATCTTCAGCGCCTTCGCAAGGTCAGCCGGCTTCTTGAAATTGGGCTGCAGTTCCTCGCGGCGCAAATCATAAAGCCTGGTGTATATCTCGCCGGCCTTTTTCGCGTTTTCCAAATCATTCGAGCCGAGAAGCACCTCGCCAAGTTTGTCTCCTACGATGCGAAGCGCCTCCTTTGCGCGTACGGCTGCCTCAGGCGAGGCGAACTTGCCGCTTTTCAAGCCTTCGTCGAATGAATTCCATGCCAGGTTAAGGCGGGCGGCGGCCTCTTCAAGGCGTCCGACCTGGAAGAGGTAACCACCCATGTTCATGTTGTCGCCGGCATTGACGGCATCGGGGAACTTCTCGGCGAACTTCATGGCAAACGTAATGAACTTCTCGCCGAATTTTTGGGCTGCTTCCTTGTCCTGCTTTTTTCGGGCTTCGATGTAGAGGTTGAAATAGGAGTCACGGATGGCGGCCAACGCATTACGGTAGAGCTCACCCTGCCCCTCGAGGCGCTGAACGTCCGCTTCCGCCGCCTCTCCCTCGCCTATGGCGATTTTGCTGTGCGCGAGCATGAAGACAACCTGCCCCTGGTAGGCGGAATTGGGATAGCGCTGAATGAACGCATTCACAAGGTCGATTACCTTGCGGTTTTTGTCGGCGCCGGGGCCCAGAACAGCAGCGGCTTCCTGGTCGGTGGAATAGAAAAGGAGCAACACGCGGATATATTCGCTCTCGGCCATGGTCGTGTTGAACTGCGACTTTTCGCTTTCTTCAAGTTTCGCGGCAGGGTCGTTCAGTTTGGCGTTGACTTGCTCAATAGCCCCGCCCAACTCGTTCCACACTTTTGTGAATTCCTCAACCGGCTGGTTCTTCGTCTGGCGGTACATGCGGTAGCGGCACAGCGCGATGCGAAGTTTCGCGACGACACTCTGGTTCCGCTCCGGCGCAACAGCGTTGTATGCGTCAATCGCCTCCTGATACTTGCCATCCGATTCAAGGCCGACCCCGCGCAGGAAGTTCGCGTCCGGGATGTTGGTCGCGCCGGGGAAAATCATGTTGAACGCCGCCAGTATGTTTTCCAACTGAGTCTTCTGCTCTTTTTCCCCTCCCAGCCTTACGATCTGGTTTTGCCAATCCAGCGCGAGATACAACGCACGGCGCAAAACCGCCTGGCCTTCGGGTGTCTTGTTGTCGGCATATTTCGAAACGAGCCGATCCGTGATTACGGAGACGGCGTTTTTAAGACCGTCTATGTAAGCCGCTTCCCCGTCGGCTTCCTTTCCAGCGGTCGTCAGTTCCGCCCTTTTCGACTCTCCCTGTTTGTAGCGCGCCAGCGCTATGTACAGAAGCGAAGAAGGGGCCCACTTCGCCTCGCCGGCGCCGGTAGCGCTCTCCACCAGCGCCGAAAGAGTTTGCTCGGCTTCGGCGTAGCGGCGCTCGTTGTAAAGAAGCATCGCAAGGTTGTACTGGATATCGACGGGGAACTTTGCGCGTATCTCGGGGGTCTCCTTAAGCCACCGCAAAATCAGGTCTATTGCGTCTCTCTGTGCAGAGCTGTTTCTGGCGATTACCTCACTGAGAAGCGTGGTGGCGCGGTCGACGTTGCCTTCTCCCTTGTAAGACTTGGCAACTTCGATGTCGGCGGCGTCCTTCAGCGTGTTTTGCGGCCCGCGGCCGGCGAGGTCGGCCTCGCCCTCGGCTTCCTTGTATTTTCCGAGGGCATTAAGCGCCTCGGCTGTGACGAGGTGCATGTACGATGCAATCCTTTTGAACAGGGGGTCCTTCTCCAGTTCCTGCCGGTAGGTTGTCAGAAAATAAACGGTCTCTGTCTGTACGCGCTTGTATGCCTCTTCCGCCTGGCCTCTCAAATACTGCATGCGCACGGCTTCACCGAGGCTTCGATAGGCGACCTCGATGTAAGGGGTTTTCCTGTAATCGTTGAAAAGTCCGTTGTACAGGGTAACAGCCTTGTCGAGCAGGCCGTCGCCCTCCGCTTCGTGGCCGGGAATCTTCTTAAGCGCCTTGCCCAAGCCGCCCACGCTGTCGGCTTCGAGGTAGCGGCATTGTATCACCGAGAACTCCGCCGCGTTGACTTTCTCTCCCAGTTCGCGGATCTTGCGTTCGGCAACTTTAATGACCGCCGGGTCAGGCTTCAGTTTCATTGTTTCCCTATCGTGCAAATCATTCTGGGCCTGCAACTGCGCCTTGAGATCGTCGCGGCGTTTCTCAAACTCCTGGCGAAGCACTCCGTACCCGGCAGTCGCCTCATCCAGCGCAGCGCGACCTTTGGCGATGAGATCATTGCAGGCGTTGACGTCGGCTTCAAACTGCGCCCTGCGGACGTAAAGGAGGCCAAGCACACGGTTGAGAAACTGAAGTTCGTAGGAGGCGTCGGTTTTTTCAGGGCGTGCGGCGTACTGGTTGATGAATGCCTTTAGAACGTCCTGGGCCTTGCCGATGAGCTCTATCTGGGCGCTGTCGTCAAGTTGGGCCGCCACGGCCTTGAGTTCGAGGATACGGGCCTTCTCCAAGAGGAGCGTAACGCGGGTATCCTCGTCAAGGTTTGCTTTCGCCAGCAGGCGGTCGATCTCCATTTCGGCAAGTTGCGTAAACCCTCCCTGGCGGAGTTTGGCAACGAAATCCGTGTCACGCTCGGCATGGGCCGTCGAGCAGAGCACCGCCAGCAACGC
>Ga0315288_10000191_pt1 | contig 72511 bp, 82 predicted proteins | sample YL17G11_20_MG_FD_203454 | JGI IMG/M metagenome (GOLD analysis project Ga0315288, IMG submission 203454) | Sediment microbial communities from Yellowstone Lake, YNP, Wyoming, USA - YL17G11_20 | ecosystem: Environmental > Aquatic > Freshwater > Lake > Sediment | place: USA: Wyoming | collected...
TTATTCTCTATCTCATGTGTGACGCTTTTGCTGAAATCATCGTTATTTTAGGAGGTATTGTATTGGGTTTACCGCTTCCTATTACTGCCATACAGATTTTATGGGTAAACCTTGTCTCTGATGGGTTTCCTGACCTAGCTCTCACCATTGATCCCAAAAGAGAAAATATTATGAGAGAGAAACCTCGCCCCTCTGGTGAACGATTGGTAAATAAATGGATGGGGGCTTTAATTGGGTTTGTTAGTTTAATAGCTGGATTAATAACATTGGCTTCATTCATTCTTGTCTATAAGGTGACGCAAGATCTCGTCTTGGCTCGTTCGATGGCGTTTATCATGCTTGGGTTGAACTCATTGACTTATGTCTTTTCAGTCCGAGCACTGATGACTCCCTTTTGGAAGAACCATTTATTTGAAAACCGTTGGTTAGTTCTAGCGGTCCTTGTTGGATTTGGATTACAAGTCTTACCGTTTGTTACTCCTTCTCTAAGACAGTTCTTTGGATTGAGTAGTCTCAGCCCTATCTATTGGTTGGGGGCAATTGGTTTATCAATCTTTATGTTTTTTGTCGTAGAGCTATTTAAATTCTTTTATCACCTTAAGACAACCAAGAGCTAACTCTGTAAAAATCGTCCAACTTCCTTTGCTGTGTACTCTGGATATTCCAGCTCAGTCATCCAGTCAGTTGTCCGAAATTGTACCCATTTCTCGAGCCAGTTAAGACTTTATTCGAACCCGTTCTTCTAAAGCTAATACACGCCTCCCGCTCGTGTTTATTCATACAGCCTTCGCGAAAACCCCCACCGAGTCGGTGGGACTATGGAGTGAATTCCAAAACTAGAAAAGTTTTCGCTTCCACCGTCGCTAAAGCTATGGGGAATTGAGGCTTTTGGAGATTAAAAAGACTTTTTATTTTTCTATTGTAAGAACCCATCTGAAAAAGTTTCTCCTGGTTCCAAAACATCTAATTCTTTAAAAACAGTTTCATGATCTCCATCAAGCAAACTTACCAGTAAGTCTGCCCCTTTTTCATCAGGTAACAAACCTTTTTCTTGAGTTCTTAGAAGCCCGAGTATAGCAACTTGTTGCTCTATGGCCATATATAATGGATCACGCACACCATATGGTGATTCAATCATAAATCTCTTGTCCTCCTTAAATAATAGTCTATATTATACTAAATTTGGTATAATTTTTATATTTTATCCATGATTATCTATTCGTTCAAAATCAAAGAGTTGTAATCTTGCCTAGTTGGCAGGCAAGATTAATCCTAGGCTTACGGAGCATTAATATTAAAATTTTATCCTTTTATATTTGGTTACAAATCTTTCTTCTCCAAATTAAATTAGGAAGTTTTATGTACATTTCTGAGAGAGGATAGTTATTTAAATATGTTATTATTTATTTATGCTTGAAGGAAAAGACGATGGTGTGCAATCGATTACTCATCCAGATCTCCCCAAAGCCCATGTTTTAACCATTTTTCCTGAAGGAAAAGGTTCAGAAGAAATAGTTGAAAAGATGACAAAAGCGGGGATTGTTGATATCACGGATGGTTTTCCAGCTCAAAATGAACAGCAAGTGTGGGAGATAATCTGGAACTTATTTTTTGAGAAAGGAATTAGCCGAATACCCATAATTGGTGTTGAAGAAACAGCCGCAGAAAAAACTTATGTAAAAGTTTATATGTTTTGTCAACCGGGGCGGAAAATGCAACACCGGACTCTTTGGGAAGAGCTCGGAAGGCCTGAAGATGTTATTTTCACGACTTCAATTGAAAATTTTAGCATTGATCATGTGCCAGTGGAGCTGCCCTATTTAGAACTGCCGGATATTACTGTAGTGAAAGATAAGAGATCTCGGCATAGGTTATATCTTCGTCTTGGATCAGGAAGCGATGTTAGTGCCTTTTACAAGGACCATCCCCTTTCGAAGGGATTTACTCAAACAGGCAGAGAAACAGTAAAAAATATATTTAACATAGGGGGTATAAAGACTTATGGATTATAGTAAAGTGGGAATTACTAGTTTAAGAGTTTTGTCAGCTGTTTCAAAAGAATAAAGATAAATAGCTAGTTTTAAACTTTTTTAGACGGGGGGAGCCATAGTTGACGAGAAGCGTAATAAAATCAGATTTATCGTTGTTAAATTATCTGTTTGTTTTGAAGACAAGATTCAGCTATAATAAAAATATTATATCAGGGAGCTAAGCGACCGAAGTATAATTCTGATAGATAAACCAAATGGCAAGGTTTAAAAAATTCTTCTAAACCCCAAACCTTTTAGTTTATTTGCTTTCTTCCTATAACTAATTTAATTGAGAAGCCGATTTTTAGATAAGGGATTAAAAAATAATGAATAAAATGAAGCTTAATACCAGTAGCGCACAGCTTATCCTTGAGGCGGCCTTAAAAAAAGGATTAGAAGTCAAGATTATCTCCCCACGTTTTAATCTTTTAAAGCTTTCTTATAAAGGAAGGTCCTTATTTATTAAGGGAACTTCCTTTCCGGTTAATCCTCAGCCGGCCTGTTTTATTGCCGATAATAAATTTTTAACCAAGAAAATTCTTCGGTCTAATAATATTCCTGTTCCTAAAAGTTGGTTGGTTAGGACTCCTGCTAAAGCCAGGAAAATGGTTTTGTCAAAAAATCTATTTCCCTGCGTTTTAAAGCCAATTGAAGGGGGTCATGGAGATAATGTTTTTGTCAACATAGAATCATTAAAAGAGTTTAATGAAACTTTACCTTTTATTTTTACCGGACATGGCAATAAAAATATTTTACTTGAAGAATTTGTTAAGGGCAAGGACTACCGGTTGTTAGTAATAGGAGAAAAGGTTGCCGCCGTTATGGAAAGGATTCCTGCTCATGTTATTGGCGATGGAGAAAGCAATCTCCGTCAGCTCATTAAAAAGTTTAATCAAAATCCCCTTGTCGGGAAAAAATATGAGAAACCATTATGCCGAATAAAACTTAATGGCGAAGCCAAAAGAAATTTAAAAAAACAGGGTAAAAAATTGACCTATATTCCTAAAAAAGGCGAGCGGTTTTTTTTAAGACAAAACGCTAATATTAGCACTGGCGGAATTGGTAAAGACGTCACCGACGAGGTCGACATAGAATTAAAAAAGACTGCTGTTAAGGCAGCTAAAGCAATTGGAATGGTAATCACTGGGGTAGATATGATCTATGATAAGCAGTCAGGGCAATTGCATGTTTTAGAACTAAATGACTGTCCAGGCATTGATATTCATCATTATCCGGCAATTGGTAAATCCCAGCAGGTAGCGACCGATATTGTTGACTTTTTGTTTAATAAACAATTGAAGAGAAGTGTTTAGGGTGAGTACAAGGATTGATTGACAACTTGGAGTTGGTTTTTATTTTCTTAGATAAATTAATTATTCTACTAAATCCCACTTAGTTAATTCAGTTGTTTTTCCAGCCTGAATTTTATATAAAGAAGCATACAGACCATTTTGTTGCATTAACTCTTGATGGTTGCCTTGTTCAATTACTTCACCTTTATCTAGTACAAAAATTTTAGTGGCTTTCCTAGCAGTAGATAACCGATGGGCAATAATGATGGCAGTTCTGTCTTTGATTATTTTTTCTAAAGCTTTTTGGATGTAAGCTTCTGAGACAGAATCTAAAGCAGAAGTAGCTTCATCTAAAACTAAGATAGGCGGGTTTTTCAAAATTACTCGGGCCAAAGCCAGGCGTTGTTTTTGCCCGCCAGATAGTTGAATGCCTCGTTCACCAATTTTGCTTTGATAACCTTGTGGTAATTTACTGATAAAATTATGAGCATAGGCAATTTTAGCCGCCGTTTCCAATTGTTTTTGTGTAGCTTTGGGACTACCATAGTGTAGATTTTCTTCAATAGTATCAGCAAATAAGTAGGGCTCTTGAGTCACCCAGCCAATATGGTTTCTTAACCATCTTTGTTTAAATTTGCGTACATCAATACCATCTATTAAAACACTTCCCTGGTTGGGATCGTAAAAACGGGAAATAAGCGAGACAATGGTGGTTTTACCCGAACCCGATGGGCCAATAAAAGCCACGGTTGTCCCCGGCTCAATAGTTAAATTAATATTTTTCAGCACATCCCTTTTTGGTTGGCTGAGAGAATTTTGGTTAGGCAGTTGGGGATAGGTAAAAGACAAATGATCAAAAGTAATCTTTCCTTTAATAATGGCTAAATCGATGGGTCTTAGCGGATCTTTAATTTCCGACTCAATATTTAAAATTTTAAAATAATCACGGCTGCCAATTTGGGCGCTTTTTGCTTCCCAAAAAAACCAATTGAGCTCCCAGAGCGGCCAACGCACAATATCGGTATAATTGATTAACAAAATTATAGTGCCAATGCTGAATTTTCCTTGTAAACCCATAATAATAACCCAGACATAAATTGACCAATTCCATAGTTCTAAAAATAAGTCACCGATTGTAGACAAATTCCAGTTACGTTCAACTTGTTTCCTTAGTGAAAAAATGCGTTGATGAAAATTTTTTAATTGTTTTATCTCAAAATTTTCCGCAATAAAGGACTTAATTAGCCGAATAGAAGTTACTACTTCCCAAAAATGACCATATTGATTGTCATAAAGTTTATATTCCATTTTTTCTAAATCTTTGTTTTTATTAAAGCGCCAAAGACTAATAATAGTGAAGGGAACGAACATTAAAACCATCCACAAAGCTAAAGGTGGATAAAACTTAAAAACTACACCTATGCCAATAATGGCCGTTAATAAATTGGGAATAAATGTTTGTCCGGAGTTATTGACAATATTGGTTATTTGAGAGGTACCGCGATCCAGCTTACTCATTAGTTCTCCGGAGATTGTTTGATCAAAAAAATTTACCGACAAACCCATTAAGTGACTAAAACCTTTTTCTCTTAAAGCAAAACGGAATTGATAAGTGAATATAGCAGTTAAATAGTTTTGCGCCCGCCTAATAATTGCCCGCGTAAACCTTATTACTAACAACAAAACAAATAACGGAATAATTTGCTGTGGTAAAGTAAATTTCTTAAGTTGAATAAGTGGGGCAACAGCATCAATCAGGCCACGATTAATAAATGGTTCAACTTGATTTAAACCAGCGAGGATAAAAATTAGAAAAATAATAAATAAAATTTTTTTTCCATACGGTTTGGCAAACCGCAAAATTTGGCTAAATTGAGTCATAATAATTACCTGTTACAGTCTATTTTAGCAGAACATTTAGTAAATATTCATTTTTAAAAGGAGCCTTTCTGTCTGGAGAGATTTTCTATTTTTTATCCGTAAAACGCAGTTTGTTAAACTTATTTAAGAGTTTATAAGGTTTATTGTCTTTTATGTTTTATTTTTTCTTTTTCTTATTAACTCTTTTGGAGACAATTGTGTTTTTGGTCTTCTTTTTAAACTTAGGAGTTTCTATTTCCTTTGCTACTTTTTTCGCTTTAGTTTCTTCTTCAACAATGACAGGCATTAATATTTTTAATATTTTATCAAGTTTAATATTTAAGGTTTCAAACTGTTCCTTATATTGGCTAGTACTTTGGTCTCTCCGATCATTTTTATTTTCAAAACACTTGCTGCAATAAACTGGTTTTCCACTTCTAGGTTGAAACGGAATTTTACATTTGTCCCCACATTTATCACAGACTGCTTCATACATTTGTTTATCGTTAAAATTAGATCTTGCAGAATTCATTCCTCCAGATCCTCTTGAATCCGAACTCCGATTGCTTTCAAAACACTGACTGCAAAAAACAGGCCGATCACCGCTTGGTTTAAACGGTACTTCACATTCGTTTCCACATCTACTGCAAGTTGTTTTATACATTGGTCTGTTCGAGTCTCTCCTGCCAAAGTCCCGTCTACTAAAATCTCGTTTGTCACTAAATCTATTGTCTCGGTTAAAATTTCCCATAATTTGATTATATCACTTATTACAAGATTTTTTCAATTTAAAAATATAGTTAGTTTTTTAAGTTGTTAGTATTTTTTTATGGTAGAATTAATAAATGAGTAAATAATAAGAAATTCAAAAAGTTGAATTAGGAGGAATAAAGATGAAAAAAAAGAAAGTTATTATTATTGGCGCTGCAGGCAGGGATTTTCATAATTTTAATACCATTTATCGCTTCGACAGCAATACCGAAGTCGTTGCCTTTACCGCCGCTCAAATTCCAGATATTGCCGGCAGGCGGTATCCTGCAAGTCTAGCAGGATCTTTATATTCAAAAGGCATTCCAATTGAGGATGAAAAAGATTTGGAAAAATTAATTAAAGCATACCAAGTAGACGAAGCAATTCTTTCTTATAGCGACCTTTCTTATGAAAAAGTAATGCATTTGGCATCGAAAGTTTTAGCGTCCGGAGCCAAATTTTCTTTTTTAGGTGCCAAACAAACTATGATTAAAAGCCGCAAACCAGTGATTGCCGTGGTAGCTGTACGCACTGGTTGCGGTAAAAGTCAAACTTCGAGAGCAGTGGTGGAATTATTAACTCAAGCAAGTAAAAAAGTTGTTACCATACGTCATCCAATGCCTTATGGTGACTTGGAAAAACAAAAAGTTCAGCGTTATGCCATCTTAGACGATTTACTTAAACATAATTGCACGATTGAAGAAATGGAAGAATACGAACCACATATTGTAATGGGCAGTATTATTTATGCCGGCGTTGATTACGAAGCAATTCTTAAGGAAGCTGAGAAAGAAGCTGATATTATTATTTGGGATGGTGGCAATAATGATACTTCTTTTTATCAGCCTAATTTAACTATTACCGTTGCTGATTCTTTAAGGCCAGGGCATGAAATAGGGTATTATCCGGGCGAAGTTAATTTTCGCTTAGCAGATGTAATCGTAATTAATAAAATTGATTCTGCTAAGATTGAGGCTGTTAAACAAGTTCAGCAAAACGCTAGCCAATATAATCCTAAAGCCAAAATTATAAAAGCCGAATCAACAATTTCAGTTGATAAGCCAGGACTAATCAAAGAGAAAAGGGTTTTAGTAGTGGAGGATGGACCGACTTTAACTCATGGGGAAATGAAGATAGGCGCCGGAGTGGTGGCTTGTCAAAGAAATAAAGCCAAAGAGATAATTGATCCCCGTCCTTATTTAGTCGGTAGATTAAAAGAAACTTTCGGTCATTATCCAGCAATTGGAAATGTTTTACCGGCTATGGGTTATGGCAAGCAGCAAATGAAAGATTTGGAAGCGACTATTAACCGAGTAGATTGCGATACGGTGGTAATAGCCACGCCAATTGATCTAACAAGATTTACTAAAATCAATAAACCCAGTACCAGGGTAAGATATGAAACCTCGATTAAGGCAAAAGCAGAGCTTAAAATTATTCTTAAGCAAAATAATTTTATTTAATAGGGAAAGTAAAATAATAACAAAAAATATTTATTTTTCAATTACAGTAGTTTAGGATTTTTTTCTTTCGTTCTTCAGAAGAAAGATTGCTTTTTATTCCAGGTCCGCCAATACATCCACCCTTGCAAAATAAAATATCTAAAAGGCGTACTTTTGGATTTTTATCAAAAATTTTAATCGCTTCTATACAGTTTTTCCATTCAGAGACAATCTGAATTTCACTTTTAGTAAAATGGTTTGTTAATCCGCTACTATGAGATAAACCGCCATCTATAGGGTACAATCTTGTCATTCCAGTTTCTAAAATGTCAAATTTATCATTAGGATTTGTTTCCTTGGCAATATTAAAATGATTAAATACTTGAGTTAATTCATCATAAGTAATAACCAAAATATTTAAATTTGGAACATCTTCCGTTGCCTCTAGTTTTTTAACAATACAAGGCCCAATAAAAATAGGTTTATAGCCAGGATAATGTTTGGCGACAATTTTTGCCGTGGCTACCATTGGCGAATCAACATTATATGTTAAATATTTTGTATATTGGGGCATTTGTTTACGCATCATTCGGACAATTGTAGGACACGGGCTAGTAATATATCGAGCGCCTGGATTTTTTTTTAAAAGTTCTCGTAATTGTTCATTAGTTTTTTTAGCGCCTGCAGAAACTTCAACAGTGTAGGAAAATCCAAGTTTTTTAAGCATAGTTATTATAGTAGGGGAAGAAAACACAATTGGAAAAGATGGCGCAAGCATCGCAGCTATTTTTTCTTTTTTATTAATTAGTTCAATAAGGGTATTAAGTTCGTTCATAATTTTTATTTAAAATTTGAATAATTATTATAGCCAAAAGACCACCTGTAAAAGCAGTTATCAATTGCATTATTCCCATCGAAGTAACAAAAATTTGTGGCACAATTTTTAATTTAAAATATAAAGAAGCAGTTGTTATTAATAGTAAGTATTTTAAAAAAGAGGCAAGTGAAATTCTTAGTAAATAGTTGCTATTTTTTGTTGTTGAAAAAACAAAAACAAGTAAATAATTCCCTAACCAAATAAATGGTAAAAAATAATAAAGAAAGATTGTTTGCGGACCAAACAATAATCCTCTTGTTATTGCTCCGAGGCTTGGCAATATTAAGATTGGATAATACTCTTTTTTATTAAGTTTTTCCGCTGATATATAAAGAAAACAATTGACAATTGTTCCTGTTATCCATTGGGGATGAGTTATAGCTATTGGTACAATATAAGATAAAAAATAAACTATAATATCAAGTCTTGATAAAAGATATTGATTGATGGTTAAAATTTTGGTTTTCATATTTTCCTAATTTAATATTTTTTTATTAATGTAATTAATAATATAGAATTTATTATAGTTAATAAACAAAATTTTTACTAGTTAGTGTTTTGATAACCTTGATAGTTAATTACATGATATACTAAAACATGATGTGTTTTAAGCGTTCTTTATTAAAATATTCTATCTTCGTTATAATTATTTTTATTATTGCCAGCTTTTTTATTTTTAATTATCAGAAAAAGGAAATTTCTCAACCAAAGAATAATTTATCCCAACCGCAAGAATTAATTAACCAACCGCAAAAAAGCGAAGTTCATTCTTCCGATGGGATAATGACGCTCATTATGCAAATAAAACAGCAAAACGATCAATCACAAATCTATTCGTTTTTTGTTGCCAACATTACTGGTAAAGATAAAAACGAACGACTTCTTTTTACTAAAACAATTGGACCAAAAGGAGAAATGTTTATTCTTCTAAATAGCTGGTCGCCAGACAACAAGCATCTCTATTTAAAAGAAAAATCTGAAAATGGGCAGCTAAATTTTTTGGTGTTAAAAGCATCGGGCGAATCTTTTACTAATGGTAAGCAATATCTTGATATTGGGGCAATTTTGAAACAGAAAAAAACAGAGTCTTTTCTTTATGATATTACCGGATGGGTTTCTCCTATATTTCTTAATGTTATAACGACCGATGAAAATGCGACTAAAAAGGGTCCTTCTTATTGGTTTAATGTTAATTCGGGTACCTTCCTATAATATTAAAATGAAATACATATGCTCAATGTTATTTTGATCGGTCCCCAAGGTTCCGGAAAAGGGACGCAAGCCCAGCTAATTGCTAAAGAATTTGGGCTAAAACACATAGAAATGGGTTTGCTAATTCGCTGTCGGGTTCAACAACATAATAACAAATCAGCCATTATTGATCATTTAGTAAATAAAAAAGGCATGCTTTTGCCCGATGGCATTGTTTTGGATATGATTTATGATGAGTTAAAAGAACAACCAAATAAGCAAGGTTATTTATTTGATGGTTTTCCCCGGACAGTAAAACAATATCAAGCATTAAAAGAATTTCTTAAAGAAAAAGGCTTAAAACTTAATGTAGCATTATATTTTAATATTTCTGATGACGAGGCAATGAAACGGTTAGGAGTAAGAAAAATATGTCGTTTATGTAAAAAAGTATATAGTCAGCAGTTGGAGCCAGAAAGAGTTACTTGTGATTGTGGTGGAGCATTAATCAAAAGAGCAGATGATGAATCTTTGACCATCAGCTCCAGACTGGCGGCATTTCATCAACACACCAAACCAATACTTATGATGATGAAAAAAGATGGTGTGTTTAGAGAAATAAATGGGGAACAAACAATAGAAAACATATTTATTGATATTAAAAAACAATTGAAATAGTAAATTATCTCCTTTATAATTATTAGAATATTAATATGAATGCTCTGACACTTTTTATCAATTTTATTCTTCACATTGATGTCCATTTAGGGCAGTTAATTGCTAATTTTGGCATTTTTACCTATGTGATTCTTTTTTTTATTATTTTTGTGGAAACTGGCTTGGTGTTTACGCCTTTTCTTCCCGGCGATTCCTTGCTGTTTGCGGTAGGAGCTTTTTCTGCTTTAGGTTCTTTACATATTTTAGTTAGTTTGCCTCTTTTAATTGGAGCAGCGATTTTAGGTGACACCGTTAATTATTGGATTGGTCATTTTTTTGGCGAACAAATAATTGCTCATCCCAAAATTCCTCTTAATAAAAAACATGTAGAACAAACCCATAAATTTTTTGCCAAATATGGAGGGAAGACCATTATTTTAGCTCGTTTTGTGCCAATTGTGAGGACTTTTGCTCCTTTTGTTGCCGGTATTGGTAAAATGAGCTACGGAAAATTTATTTTTTTTAATATTATTGGCGGCGTAAGCTGGGTAACTCTTTTTACTTTAGCCGGTTATTTTTTTGGCAATATTCCGGTAATAAAACATAATTTTTCTGCCGTTATTATGGTAATTATTTTAATTTCAGTCGCTCCAATGGTAATTGAGCTGATTCACCACAAATTTAAACAATAAATTTTTAAAAATTCCTAGTTGAAGAGAGACGGTTTTCAATAGTAAGATATAACCATGTCAACAAATAATAACACTAGCGAGCAAAAAAATAATAAAGAGATTAACATTCCTCCCAAAATAGAATTACAGATAGATAAAAGCGCTCTAAAAAAATTAAAATTAGTTACTGTAGCTTATTCTCATGTGGAGAGGGAATGGTTTCCCACTAAAGAAGCTTATGAGGCCGAAGTGGAGGTTGAAGAGCGTGCCAAAGACGTGGTTGAAGTAATTAAAAATTTAGGAATTGAAGCCAAACGGGCACCGGGAAATAAATATTTCTTAACTAATTTATTAGTTGATAAACCAGATTTAGTGCTTAATTTAGTTGATACGTTTAAAGGCAAAGATGAATTACAGACTTCAGTACCGGCAGCCTTAGAGTTATCCAATATTCCTTATACTGGCGCTAGTATGGCCGGGTTAGTCATTGGCAATGACCGCAATTTAACCAAGCGGTTGTTGATTGCCTATGATATTCCTACACCAGCATTTCAGTTTATTCGTCGCGCCGGCACGAACGTTCAAGAAGATTTGGGTTTGCCATTAATTATTAAACTTAATAATAGCGGCGGTAGTGTCGGGATTGATAATCGGGCAGTGAAAGAAAGTTATGGAATGGCCCAGAAAAAAGTTGACAATATGATCAGTGCTTATCGCAGTCCGGTGATTGTGGAACAATTTATTGATGGTCCAGAGATTACGGTTTGTGTTTTTGATGATGGAAGTAAGACGCATGTTTTTATTGGCCAAAAGATTTTTCGGAAAAAACCAGACGGTAAACATTACTTTACCAGTCTTGAATCATATGATGATCTTCGGGCCTATCGTTATAAAATGGTTGATGAGCCATTAAGAACGAAAATTGCTCAATTAGCTATTCGGGCATTTAATGGTTTATATCATAATGACTATGCAAAATTTGATATTCGTTATGATGATCGTACTAACACGCCTTATTTTACCGATTCTAATCCCAACACTGCTTTTGGTCCAGATATGGGCTTGCCGTTTACCGAAGTGGCGGCCATGTATGGAATTAGTTTCGAAACTCTACTCGCTTGTTTATTAAGTAAATATGCTAAAAACTTACCCGGTTGATTTTCCTAATTTGCCCCGTCTGGCTCAGCTTAACAGTTATTATTGCGGACCAGCTGTTTTGCAGATGTTATGTGCTTTTTCGGGCAAACAAATTACTCAGCAAGAAATTGTCAAAGCCGCCCAAGTAGAAAATAAAATAAAATCTCATGGGATGATGATTGAAGAATTGAGTTTAGCGCTTAGAATATTAGCCCCAGAATTACGGTTTTGGTTTAAATATCAGGCAACTTTGGCGGAATTATCACAATTGATAAATTTTTATAAAATCCCGGTTGGTGTGGAATGGCAGGGAATTTTTGATTATCCTGATGAAGATAAATATGATGATGAAGATGATGACCCTGGGCATGTGTCAATCATTACTTGTTTAGATACTAAAAATAATTTAATTAAAATTGCTGATCCAGACCGTCATTATGCTGGTAAAGACCGCCGGTTTACTGTTTTACAATTTGAACGCAGATGGTGGGATATTAATCAGGTGTTTGATCCTCTTACTTTAAAAAATCGTCAGCAAGATGATTATCACGCGATGTTTGTTTTAACTCCAGTGTCAGTTAGTTTTCCCGAACAACTAGGAATGGAGTGAAATAATATTTTATCGGGTTTTTGTAATAAGCCAAAAAATTAAAGAACGGGCAATTAGGTAAGCTTTTTTAGGAAAAGAACAATTAAAAGGCGGAGCAGTTTTAATAATTTTTTTTGGTATCAAAGTACTTACCCATTTATTAAATTCAACTTCTAAATTTTGGGTGATTTCTTTAGGATGATATTTAATAAATTCATTAACTGGTTTTGGTTGGCTAAAAAATATTTTAATGGCCGGAAAAATTTTTCCCAATCCAGGAATTAAGCGCAGATAATCCCAGTTAGAACTGCCTTTAATATAAGCTTTAATAATATAGGAATTATTTTTGGTATTAATATCTTTTATTAAATAACCAACACCGGATAGCCATTTATCTTCAGAATCACTCCCTCCTGGAAAGATTACCACCAAGCCGCCCTGGTTAATTTTTTTACTAGCCTGTTTAATGCTGGCAATATTTTTTTGATGAGCACGCTTTCTATTTATTGGTTCAATATGATGAAATTTCATTAATAACTTTAAACGAAAGTGACTTTTACTTTTATTAATAAAACGATGATTAACATAAACAGGGATAAAATGCTTATCTAAATTAGGTCCCATATTCATAAGACTGGAATTAATAATTAAATAAAGGTCTTTTCGGGGAGATAAAGCAGCAATTAAAGAAATGATATCTGGTTCAGCTGGGTGATTAGCCACCACAATCACCGGCTGGTTTTTTAAGATATTATTAATATCTTTTGTTTTATGGTGGATAATAAGCTTGCCTCCACAGCGTTTAACTATTTTCATCATTGTCTGCTGAAATCCTAGTTTACCAACTTTTTTATCTAACTTTTTGATTAATCTGCCAGCTAAAATTACATTTCTTAGCGATTTTTTCATTTATTTATTTTCTCCAATAAATTAATATTACCATTTTTTAATTCTAACAAATATCTTGTAAAATATTAAACATTTTTTGTTACAATGTTTATATGGATTCTTTAGCCTATTGGTCAGAAACACAAGACAGCCTTTTTTTTTCATTAAAAACTACTCCTCATGGATTAAGTCAGCAAGAAGCGGAGGCAAGGCTAAAAATTTATGGCTTAAATGAGTTAGCAAAAAAAAAGAAAAAATTAATTATTTGGCAATTTCTGTCTAAATTTATAAGCCCATTAATTTTTATTTTGCTGGTTGCCAGTATAATTTCTGCTTTAGTAGGTGACATCACCGAATTTTTAATCATTCAAGCAACGGTCATTATTGGCGTAATTATTGATTTTTACCAAGAATATCAAGCCGAGCAAGCCGCAGAAAAATTGCGCCAAAAAGTATCATTAACCGCCAGTGTTCTACGTAATAATATTACCCAGGAAATCAAAGTGGCTAAATTGGTGCCTGGTGATGTCATTTTTTTGTCTGTTGGTGATATTGTGTCAGCTGACTGTCGTCTACTGACTAGCCAAAATTTATTAGTTGATCAAGCAGTCTTGACTGGTGAATCATTTCCTCAAGAAAAAGATCAAAAAGCCATAGTTTTAGAATCAGCTTCTTTAGTTGACTATAATAATGTTGTTTTTATGGGTACGACTGTTGTGTCTGGAGAAGGGACAGCTTTAGTGGTAAGGACTGGTAACAAAACAGAATTTGGCAAAATTAGTAAAGAGTTGGTAAAGCGACGGCCGAAAACTGAGTTTGAAAAAGGCATGAGGAATTTTGGTTATTTATTAATGAAGATTGTCTTGATTTTGGTATTGATAGTATTTTTTGTTAATGCCTTTTTAAGGCACGAAATTTTACAGTCTTTTCTGTTTGCTTTGGCTTTAGCAGTAGGAATTACTCCAGAATTACTACCGATGATTATTACGATTAATTTATCTAAGGGTGCGCTTCGGATGGCGAAGAAAAAAGTAATTGTCAAAGATCTACAGGCAATCCAAAACTTAGGCAGCATGGAAGTATTGTGTACTGATAAAACTGGTACCCTTACCGAAAGTACAATTAAACTAGTTAAATATGAAGATATTTCCCAAAAGGAAAATGAGCAAGTGTTGATATTCGGTTATTTAAACAGCGCTTATCAAAAAGGTTTAAAAAGTCCTTTGGCGCAATCAGTAGTTAAACAATTTGAAGGTAAACTTGATGTTCATGAATATGAAATGAAAGGAGAAGTTCCTTTTGATTTTAACCGCAAGCGCTTATCGGTGATTGTTAAACACAAAAACAAACTTTTATTAATTACCACAGGAGCACCAGAAGGAATTATTGCTAATTGCAATAAATATCAATCTTTAGACAAAGAACAACCTTTGTCTTCAGCGACACAAAAAAAGATTGACAATCAATTTATAGAGCTTAGTAAGCAAGGTTTTCGAGTAGTAGCCACAGCCTATCGTCAGGTGGTAGAAAAATCCACTTATAAAGTAGCTGATGAAAAAGATTTAATTTTTTTAGGTTTTATGGCGTTTTTTGATCCACCGAAGAGTACTGTTAAAGAAGTATTACCGCTTTTAGCAAAACTTGGAGTAGAACTAAAAATTCTAACAGGCGACAGTTTAGATGTCACCAAAAAAGTCTGTGAAGAAATTGGACTAGAAGTGAAAAATGTTTTATTAGGAGAAGAGATAGAAAAAATACTTGATGAGAAGTTAAAAGATTTAGTTAAACAGACAACGATTTTTGCTCGTCTTAATCCAGAACAGAAAAAGCGCATCATTATGGCGTTGAAACAAAATAATTTAGTCGTTGGTTTCTTAGGTGATGGGATTAATGACGTCCTGCCTTTAAGAGAAGCTGATGTCGGTATTTCAGTTAATAATGCGGTGGATGTAGCTAAAGAAGCCGCTGATTTAATTTTATTACATAAAGACTTACATGTATTAAAAAATGGGGTTGAAGAAGGCAGAAAAACCTATGGCAATGTCATGAAATATATTTTAATGGAGTCAAGTTCTAATTTTGGCAATATGTTTAGTGTGGCTATTGCCTCGTTATTCTTGCCTTTTTTACCAATGTTACCGGTGCAAATATTGCTTAATAACTTACTTTATGAAGCTTCACAGCTTGGTATTTCTTCGGATAAAGTTGATGCGGCTTATTTGCAAAGACCAAAAAAGTGGAATATTCAATTTATTAAGCATTTTATGTTAGTCTTTGGTCCTGTTAGTTCGATCTTCGATTTACTAACTTATGTAATTATGCTTTTTGTTTTTAAGGCTTCGGTTAGTTTGTTTCAAACAGGTTGGTTTATTGAATCGTTAACTACTCAAGCTTTGGTAATTTTTAGTATTCGTACCAAAACCACTCCTTTTTATAAAAGCCAACCTAGTTTTTTATTATGGTTAATTTCTTTAGTAGTAATAGCAATTAGCTGGATTTTACCTTTTACTCCTTTGGCTTTGGCTTTTAATTTTGTCAGACCACCGTTAAAGTTTTATGTAATCTTAGTCATAATGGTCTTAACTTATATCTTTTTGGTGGAAGAAGTAAAAAAATGGTTTTATAGGAAATATAATTTATAGAAGCTTCAGTTTAAATTTTACTTACCAATATTGTCATAAATAAAGGGAATTCCTGGCGGCTGCGGTTTTCCATTCTAGCCGCATTGCCAACACTTTCTTTATCAGAACTCCATTCTTCAATTTTTTCTATCACAAAACCGTTTTGATACAAAAATTGGCTGTAAGAAGAAAGAGGATAATGAAAGGACCAAGTGATTGTTGACCTTCTATGTTTACCGGGAGCAGTTTGCACTGGTATTTTTAAAGGGCTTAAATAACGATTGATGCGGCGATATTGCAGTTTATTTTTAACATCAATTTCCCAGCTTGATTGGCGGGGAATGCGAAAACAGGGATGATTTAAGACAATCACCAACTTACCTTTTTTAATTAAATACTGACTGGCGTTTTTTAATACTAATTCGGGTTGGCTAATATTTTGCAAAGCTAAAATAAGAGCTGAGTGAGTGAAATCTTTTTTTCCAATTGGCAAAGTTTTCGTGACATCAGCAACAGTAAAGTAATGATTTTTCTGATAATCATTTCCTTGGGCAAATTTAATTAACGAAGGAGCAATATCTAAACCCTGATAATAAACCTCTTTAGGGATATATCTAGCCAATATTCCCTGGCCGCAAGCCAAATCTAAAATAGAAGAGTTGGGTTGAAGTTTTAATAGCCGCAAAACACCGGGAATAATTAAATGTTTATGAAAATAACTGCCATCAGTACCTATTGATTGGTTATACCATTGGCTGACATTTTGCCAGGAAGTATTGTTTTTATACATTATAAATTAGTATAACATTACTAAGCCCAATTTTGATATTATGTATAATATGAAAAAAAAGATATTATTTTTATGTGCAATTGTAGTAATAATCTCATTGATTTTAGGATTATTAAATATAAAATCTAAAAAAAATAATAATTATACTGAGGATAAGGTAATCCTTTTTGTCCGTAATGATTGTCCTCACTGTCAAATAGTGGAACAATGGTTAGAAGATAAAACAGCCATAAAAACCAACTCTGGTTTAGTTTTTAAAGAAGTATCTTTAAATAAAGACAATAGTCAATTGTTATTAACATCAGCTTTACAGTGTCAACTAGATTCTAGCCAGGGTTTGGGGGTGCCTTTTTTGTTTGATCAAGGCAAGTGTATAATAGGAGACCAACCAATTATTGACTATTTAGGAGAAAAATATCTATGATTTTTATAGAGCCGGCCTATGCGGTTTGTCCTGTATGCACCATTGCTGTTGGTAGCGGCTTGGCGGTAGCTGAACTTTTAGGTGTTGATGATTTAGTAGCGGCAATTTGGATTAGCGCTCTTATAATTTCCTCATCTTTATGGATGGCCGATAAATTTAAGCGGATTAGACTACCTTGGCCTAAAATTAGCTGGTCAATCATTTTCTATCTTATTACTTTGGCAACCCTTTACTTTCAGGGAAAAGTGGGTAACCCATTTTGCCGGATTTGGGGAATTGATAAAATATTACTAGGATTAACAATCGGACTAGTAAGTTTTTTGTCAGGAGTAGGAGCCGATCAATATTTAAGAAAAAAGAATTATAATAAAGGGTTTTTCCCTTTGCAAAAAGTGGTTTTACCTTTAGGAATAATTTTATTAATTAGTCTGATTTTTCAATTATTTATCTGTTAGGAGGTTATGTGGCAATTGAAAACAAAAAAGAAATAGAAAATTTATTGACTAAAGTTAAAAAAATTCAAAAAGAAAATAAGCTTGATCTTTCTTCCGACGAAGATTTATCAGTTGCGGTGATGAATCTTATTGGCATTGAAGAACATTTATTTTTTACGGCTACTAAAACCAAAAAAATAAAGTATCTTAATATTCTCAATCAAGTGAGGCAGATGCGGGTAAAGCTATTAAAAAAGCTAATTAAAGATTATGAAGGAGAAGTTTGGTGTCTTAGCAAACATTTATTAGCTGCCAGTATGAGATTAAATGAGGTAGGCACAAAATATTTAAATAAGGGAAAACAAAAAGAAGCTTGGGAATTTTTTCAAATGGCTTATCAGCTTTATTCTTTATTTTGGGGAGTTAATTTAAGGCTTATTGACAGTCAATCAATCAAAGCAAATTTAACTAAACTAGGTTTTAAAGAAAACGAATTTATTGATAGTGAAAAAATAACGACGTCCAAAAACAACAATTTTTTTAATAAATTAGGCGATTTAGTTAAAAAAGTTGTTGATTGTTGCTGGGAATAATCTTTTTAGAATAATTTATTTAATGTTAGTGTTATTACTTCATCGGTTTTAATTATTTTATCAAAGGTAAAATTATTAGTTATTTGGTTGGTTTGTATTTGCAGACTTGTTGGCAAATTAATCTTAACTTTATGTAAATAGTTATCGATTCCCGGTTCTTTCTGAATTTCTAAATAAAAATTAGATAGGCCATCTTTTAATTTAACTATTTTTTGATAGTCAATTTCTACCAATGTTTGACTTATTGCTGGAACAGTAATAAAAAATCCGATTGTCTGTATTTTTTTTTGTTCATTTATTTCCAATTCTAATTGCCTTTTATCAATAAGTTGGTTATTAACCTTAACCATAATTGCTTCAGCCTCTTTAGGAATAATCAATCTTAAAAAATTATGATAATTGCCGCCCCAAAAAAGCGGCGGTTTAGGATCTTGTTTAGGATGGCTATTGATATAATTGATCATTACTTTTTCTAATATTGCTCCCTCATCATTAATTTTAATTTCCTGCAAGACATTTCTTTCTATACAGCAGTTTGCCTTATTAGCGCCCAAATTAGTATCTACAAGATAAAAATAATCAGTGATATTATTTTGGTTATCAAGATATTGTCTATTAACGCTTCCGTCCCAATTTAACTTTTGAAAAAAAGCAGATAGCTCTTTATGATTAAAACTAATTAAAATTTGCTTTTCCCCAAGGCGCTGGTTAATTAATTTAATTAATTGAATTAATTGATTGTTATTGATTGTTTTTAAATTTAAAAATAATTGGCGGCCGAGAGATGATAAAAAATCTTTTTTTTGGGTTGATCCGGGAAAAAAATCTTTTTCCGCCTCATTTTGAGTAATTTGGTATAAATTTTCCGCCGTAATTTTATATTCATAATCTGCCAAAGTTATGGGTTCGAATAATTTAATTAAATCTTTAATAATCATTAAATTAACCGCCACGATACCGTCGCCTTTATCTTCTTTACCTTTTTCAAAAAACCAAAGAATAGTTTTGCTTGATTGAGGAAAATCTATTTCCCAATTACTATCTCTTAGTCGCCACCAGCCTTGTTTAAAAGCGGCTTGAATAGGCCAGGGAGGATCAACGTGGCCAACAATCTGGCCATCAGGAACATAAATGTCTTGAATAAGTATATCTTCCATACCGCCATCATTAAATTTCATTTTGGCATAAGAGCCAATAAACCCACCAGAAGGTCTTAGTTCTAGATTGTTTTGTAAAAGAACATAATAGACTCGCCGCCCATTTTTTCCCACCAGTTCTGGCAAGAAATTATTTATTGCCACTAGCTGATTAAAGTTATTAATATATTGGTTAATTGGTGATTGGTAGCGTTTAGGAATTAAGAATATTATGGGATTAGCTATTTTTATTAACTGCTGAAATTTAAATAGTTGTTTTTGGCAACGATTAAAATTTTTATCAAAATTTTCCGGTTTATTATCCAGAATATCAATAACTAATTTTCTTGCGGTATTAATAGTTAACCGCAGATTATAAAAACAAAACCCAAAGCCGCTGATAATAAAAATAGTTAAGATTAGAAAAGCAATTAGCCAATAATATTTAATTATTTTCATCGCTAAAAGATTTATTGAAAAAATAAATAATAAGGTCCAGTCTTAATTTTCTTCCATTTTAAATTATTAAGGGTAAAAAAAGTAGTTGATTCTGGACTATAGGTAAGAAAAGCTTTGGGTTGGTAATTATGAATAAATTGGTTTATCAGCTTAAAATTAAGATTATTAGGCAGAACAACCGCGGGCCGGTCAGTTTTTATATTGATTAGTCCGGGGTTTGGGGCGGCAATCACATCATTTGGTTTAGTTTGTTCATTAATAAGCAGAATTATTTTATTGATATCTTCACCATTCCAGGAAGGATCAAATTGTGTTCGGGCCCAATACAGTCGATGACCATCAAATATAAAATAAAATATCAGCGTTGTGCCAATAAATATAAAACGAACAATTTTTTTAAATTTAGTTATTCTTAAAATAGCCAATAAGATTAACATTGAATCAATAAGCAAAAGATATCTTGACGGATCAACTATCAAACCCCAGGTAAAACAAATAATTAAAAAATTAATCAATATTATTAATAAAAAAGGCATTATTTTTTTGGTTGGTTTAGTGGTTATAATTGGTATTATAAGTAAGCCAATCGCTGAAGGTTTAAGCAGGGTTTTTAAAAGCATTAAGCTTGTGTTTAAAATGTTTTTCAAAATATTTAACCAATTAGTTAAGACAAAATTATTCAAAGAAGGGATTGGCTGGCCATATTGATTAAACACTGTTTCTAAAAAATTAAGGGTTAGGAAATGGAAATTGCCAACGTTAGTTAAAAAAGACTTATTGGTTAAGTAATTTAATAATAAATAGGGAAATAGGCATAAGAAAAATAAGCTAGAAAAAAATCGCCATTGGGACCTTTCTTTTTTAAATAACAAGTTTAAGCTGATGGTTATAGCGATACTGATTCCTTCCACTCTAGTTAGAAAAGCTAAAACAGCAAATAAAGCTGATAAAAATAATTGTTTAGAGTGGGATTGATTAGCAAATATTAAAGCCAAAAAAGAGCAACATAAAAATAGCGGTTCTGTTAAAATAAGGCGATTGTTAATTAAAAAATCTGGATTATAGTTAAGAAGAAAAGCGGCCACTAAACTCCATTTTACTGAAAGATATTGCCGGCATAATATATAAAAAAACACTGCAGCAGCTGCCCCAAGAATTAAATTTATTAGTTGGATAAAATATAGGTTGGGCCAAAGTTTATAAAAAGGAGCAATAAATAAAGAAAATAATGGCGGTTTTGTGCCTAAAGCCGATCTTATAATCGGTCCATCGTCAAAATGATGAATTTTGATTGTGGTAATAAAACCTTTACCAGTAGCCAAATTTTTGGCGACATTAATATATTCTAAGGCATCGGGTGATGTCCAAAAACTGGTTTTTATTAATATTAACCTAGGAATAAGGGAGCTAAGAAAAACAAAAAGAAGAGTTAGACAAGTAGTTTTTTTCTTCCACATCTTTTTATAGGTAAGTATAACACAATTAAAAAGGTGTTTAATTAATGGTTAATGAAGGATTTGGTTTTAATTTTTGCCATGAAACTGGTTGATAATTATAAAAAGCAGTACTGGCAATAGTGGCCGCATTGTCAGTGCAAAATTTTTTTTCCGGAATGAAAAGTTTAATTGGCACATTAGTTAATTGTTGTATTGCAAGTAAGAATTTGTCGCGCAGGCGTTGATTAGCGGCTACACCGCCGCCGATTAAAATAGATTTTACTTTTAATTTTTTAGCGGCTTTGAGAGTTTTAACAACTAAAACATCAATAATAGCTTCCTGAATTTCATAAGAGATAAATGATTTATTATTTAAGATGTATAATGGATGATGTTTTTTAATTAAGTTTAAAACGGCGGTTTTTAGTCCCGAAAAAGAAAAATCAAAATTATCTTCATTAATCATTGGTCTTGGTAGTTTAAGATTCTTAAATTCCTTAGATCTTAGATCTTTAATTTTTAATCTTGAAGCGCTAGCTTCTATAGCCGGGCCGCCAGGATAACCTAATCCTAAAAGTCGGCTGCATTTATCAAAACACTCTCCTGCCGCATCGTCGCGGGTGCCAGCAATCCACTGGAATTGAGCCTGCCCGCCGCCAGGCGCGGCCTGATTTTTCATTAATACAAGTTCAGTATGGCCGCCAGAGACAATAAGACAAAGAGCAGGGAAATTAATGCCTGCCTGCCGCCTGCCTGCCGGCAAGGCAGGGCAAGGCAGGGATAATGGGTAATGAAGAAAATTGGCATAAATGTGGGCAATTAAGTGGTTAACAGGAATTATGGGTTTGTTCCAAGCAAAACTTAAAGTTTTAGCTGTTTCTAAACCAATTAATAGACTGCCGATTAAGCCTGGACCGATAGTGACTGCTATAGCATCAATAATGCTAGACTTTTTTAAGGAAAACCCGGCTTTTCTTATACTCTCCTGAATTACAGGAATAATGCAATTAATTTGTTCTCTGGCAGCTTGTTCGGGAATAATTCCGCCGTATTTTTTGTGAATTTCTACAGAAGAGGCAACCACATTGGAAAGAATCTTAGTTCCATTTTCCACGATTGCAGCCGCAGTTTCATCGCAAGAAGATTCAATACCAAGGATTATCATAATTGTAGTCCTGTTTTTGACCAATTTAATATATTTAAGATGTTTAATATTCTAGCATAACAATCAATTTGTTTATGGCATGAATAAGTAAAACTATTTTCATTTAAGGCATATTTATTAATTAACGCTTGATTGACTTTATTTTGTTTTAGAAAAACAACTGCATAATCATCCAAAAAAACCAGTTGCCAGTTCTTATCTTTTCCCACTCTGGTTAAAAAATTGATTGCCCAGGGAGTAATATCGGTATGGCTAAAAAAGATGAAATTAAAATTATACTGCTCAACAATTTCTTGCCATTCCTTTTCACTTTCCTGCATGGGAATATAAGTTTCATTAAAAAAAGCAGCCGGATAAGCTTCTGGCCGGCCGTCAACAAACACCTGATATTGAGGGTAGAGATAATAAATTAAAGCACTGCCGATATCAAAATTATTAAACATTGGGCCGGTGATTTTATTATCTAAGATAAATTTTGCTCCTTCCTTTATTCCTTTAAAATCAGCAAAACCAAAGCGTTTATCGCTTAATCGTTTTTGATAAGTTTGATTAATCATATTTTGATAAGTCAAAAATAAAATAAGAGGGATAAAAATAAAATAAAATAATAATTTAAAATTCAATAATAATTCTGGGCTAAACTTTTGTTTTATTTTTTCTTTTATCAACAATAAATTTTGGTTTACAGAAACAAAAACCGATAAAGCAAAAAGAGGAATATTTCTGATGGCCTGGAATCCTAAAAAAGAAAAAAACAAAAAACTGCTGATTGTATAGAAACTTTGATTATTTAAAGTAATAAAAAAGGTTATTAGACTAGCAAAAAAGATTAATAAAAAATAAGGATTATAGAGTTGGCTATAATAATGGGTCATAAAAAAAATTGATTGATTTTCCACAATTCGGTAGCCGTAATTTTTAAAAACCAGCAAAGGATATAAAGCGCCGTTAATAAAATTAGGATTTAAAAGACAAGCTAATACAGATAGACTAAAAGCAAGACAAGCCAGAAGAAATTGCTTATGGTTTTTAACTTTAAGCTTATGGATAAAATTATTAATTAAGTAAAGAAATAGTAATGTTGGCCCAAGAAAAAAATAAATATGAGTATTAACCCAGAACAATTGTATCAGGGGTAAAATAAACCAATATTTTCTAAAAATAGAAGTCTTGTTTAAGATAATAAAATATAAGCTTAAGAAAAGATAACTAAAAATTTCTGGTCTTACATCACTTCTTTGATTAAGAAGCAGCAACAATAAAAATCCCCAGCTAAAACTAATTAACCAGCCAGATTTTTTAGCACTAAACCAAAGCAGAGAAAAAAATAACAACGAAAAAAGGATTACTGACAAAGCAATTAAAGATTTAAGGCCAAAATATTGGACAAAAAGAAAAAAAATTACCTCAGCCAACCAATGATGATTAATAAAAGGAAATTGGGGATAACTAAAAGAAAAAAGATTATTTTTAAATACTTTTTGTTGTTGGATAATGATTTCTCCAGCTTTTAGATGTCTACCTAAATCTTGGTTAAAAGAGACAAGATTATGACAAAATAAACTGAAGACAAAAAACCATAATAACAATAAACAAAGCCAATTTAACCAGCGGAAAAAATTAGCATAAAATTTATGTTGATTGTTAGTTAGCATTAATTACCAGTACCTTTTAAAAAGATTGCTTGCCAAGGTCGATAATTAGAATAAAAAGTTCTTTCTTGTAAAACTTCATCACCTCTAACTACTTTCCAGTCAAAAGCTATTTTAGCTCCCCAAGCTTTCCAGTCGACTTGTTTAATAATACCGTTTGGCAAAGCAGGATCGTCTTGATATAAGTCAGGCGGAGGCGGAATTTGATCCCAAATTTTGCTTTGAGAAATTGTTACTTCTCGACCGTCGGCTGTTCCAAAAATAAAAAAAGTTAGTTTTTGACTTGCTAAATCAATTTCTGGTTGCAATAAAATATAAGCCGGCGTATCGTTTTTAAACTTAAAATCAGCCGTCGGAGCGAAGATGGTTGCATCAACTCCCACTTGGGAGTTCTTTTCATAATAAGCAACACGATAAGCATGGGATTTTCGTTCTTCAATAGGTAAGCCGGCATTTAATGCCGCCCTAAATATTGTGGTAGATACTTGGCAGACACCGCCGCCGTCATCTAAAACCGTTCGGCCTTCTTTAATAACATAAGCGGGCTGAAAACCTGTTTTATTAGAAATTTCTCCGATAGCCTGATTAAAAGAAAATATTTCCTGCGGTGGAATTAAAAACCCATTAAGTTTTTGCGCTGCCAGTTTAATATTATAAATTCTTGGACCAATTGAACCAATAAACCACGATTCGCCTTTGCCAATTAATTCTTTAATGCCTAAATTATTAACATTTTTGGTTTCTATTTGTGGTTTAATTAAAGCCACCGGCAAATTGACCATGGCAGTTTTATTTTCTGCTTTTTCTAGTCCTATTAGTGCATCTAAAAGGAGTTTAGTTGTTCGTTCCTGGTCTAACTTTTGGCCATTTTGGGCTGGTTTGAATTCAACCATTTTTGCCTGTTCATTTTGATTGGTAGAAGGCAAAAAATTAAAAAGAGCATTTTGGGCCGGCCGATCAATAAACTGAGCTAATTGTCCGCTATAGGAAGCAATTTTTTCTTCATCAAAATTATTATTAAAACCAATAAAATTGATTATTTCCTGATCATTTAATTCCCAATCATTGTTTTGAAAAGCTAATTTTATTGTTTTATTTAAAAGTTTTTCTGCTCTTACTTTAGTTTTTTGAGCCTGTTCGTTGGTAATAAAAGAAGAAATAATAATTGTTGGTAAGCTAATTTTATCTGACTTTAGTTGGCTAAGATGTTGATTAATTAGTTGTCGCAACTTTTCTTCGTCCATTTTTTGACCTTCTTGTCCCAAGGAAATTTCCACTCCTTTTTTAGGTGTGGTTTTAAGAACAATCGTTTGTGGAATAGAGGGAATATCAATTAAAGCTGCCAGAGTGGCAATTTTTTCTTCTAATAATTTTTGGTCAAGTTCATAGTCTAATGGTAAAGTAGTGCTGTTTTTCCAAAGTTGCCATTTAGTTAAAATATTAGTTTGCAATTTATTATCTCTGCCCAAATTATAAGCTTTAGTAATTGTTGTTTTAGGAAGATAATGGAAATTAAAATCAGCAAGATTAAAAATCCAGTTTTTTGTCTGGTAATCAAAAACAAGCGAGGTTAATGGCTGGTCAGCAATTTTTTTCTGCAGTAAATCTATTCCCTGTTGTTGGCTTTTGCCAGCCATATTTAAACCGATAATAGTAATTTTGGGATAAATTCTATTTCTGAAGATAAGTTGATATTCTAAAACAATAATTAAAGGATAACAGATAAGCAGGACAAATAATCCTATAATTAAAGCTTGCAAACAACTAATAATCTTTTGTATCATAAGACTAGGATAACATGACCCAAGTTTTTGAGCAAAACCAACAAACTACACCGACTCCCCCTTGGATTTCTTCCAACCAGCCGCCAACAGTTAATTCTTCTTCTGCTAATCCTCCCAATGTTCCTTCTCAGCCAATAGAATCAACTCAAGTTAAAGAGTCAATTTTTAAAAAAATTATTCCTTTAGCTGGGGTTTTAATTTTAATTTTAATTATATATTTAATCATTTCTAAAGTTATTTTGCCGATAACTAAGAAAGCAAAACAAGGAGCTTTGCCGGCTGGAAAAAAAATCAGTTTAACTTATTGGGGTTTATGGGAACCGGAGAATGTTATTAATCCTTTAATTGCTGATTACCAAAAAACACATCCAGAAGTAATCATTACTTATTCTTTGCAATCATATAAAGATTATCGGGAAAGATTGCAGTCAGCTTTAGCAAGAGGAGAAGGGCCAGATATTTTTCGTTTTCATCATACTTGGATACCAATGTTAAAGAAAGACTTAGCGGTTGCTCCTAATGATATAGCCCAAGTAATTAATTTAAGCAGTAATTATTATCCGGTAGCTGGAGAATATCTTAAAGTGGCTGGACAAACTTTTGCTGTGCCTTTAGAGTTTGATAGTATAGCGCTTTTTTATAATCAAAAAATTTTTAAGGCTGGTGGTAAAATACCTCCCACGACATGGGAAGAATTACGAAAAACAGCTTTAGATTTAACTGTAAAAGATGCTGGTGGTAATATTCAGGTGGCCGGTGTTGCTTTGGGAACCACTAATAATGTTGATCATTTCTCTGATATTTTAGGTCTGATGATGTTACAGAACAGCGCTGATTTAACTAAACCAACAGGTTCTTTAGCTGAAGATGCCTTAAAGTTTTACACGCTTTTTGTTACCACTGATCGGGTATGGGATAAAAGCTTGCCCGCTTCTACCTATGCTTTTGCCACGGAAAAAGTAGCCATGTATTTTGGGCCTTCCTGGAAAGTGCATGATATAAAACAGCTTAATCCCAACTTAGATTTTAAAATTGTTCCTGTTCCCCAATTACCGGAAACAAAAGTAGCCTGGGCCACTTTTTGGGCAGAAGGTGTAGCCGGTAAAAGTAAAAATACTAAAGCAGCGTGGGAATTTTTAGCTTATTTATCATCTAAAGAAGGCTTAAGTAAATTTTATACCAATGCTTCTCAAGTTAGAAGTTTTGGTGAACCTTATCCGCGGATTGATATGGCTTCTGAAATAGAAAATGATCCATTCGTTGGTTCTTTTATTAAACAAGGATCATATGCTAAATCTGGCAGTCTTTGTTCTAATACTTTTGATAACGGTATTAATGATCGAATGATCAAATATTATGAAGATGCCGTTAATGCAGTTTTGCAAAATCAACCAATTGCTACAGCCTTAGCCACCGCTGCCCAGGGAGTTGCCCAAGTGCTTAGCCAATATGGGACAAAGTAATCGCCAGCTTAAAGATTCAATTTTAAGAACTCTTCATTACCACAATTTATTTGATTATCCACTGACCCACAAAGAAATCTATAGATTTCTTTGTGGGAATTTCCAATTTTTCGTCCCAAGGACGACCAGCCTTGGGCTGGCAATTTCCAATTTCCAATTTGAGAATACTTTAAGAAATTTAGTAAAAACTAAACAAATTTTTAAAAAAGACAATTTTTACTTCCTTCCTAAGAAAGAGAATATTGTTAATCTTAGGAAAAAAAAGGCAAAATATAGTCAAGAAAAAATAAAAATAGCCAAAAAAATCGTTCAATTAATTAAATTTATTCCTTGGATAAAAATGGTAGGTATTACCGGAGCTTTGGCAATGAATAATAGCCGTGAAGACGATGATATTGACCTTTTAATTACAACTATCAAAAATAGGCTATGGTTGACAAGATTTTTATTGATTATTATTTTGGAAATTTTAAGTAAACGCCGTCGGCCTCAGGATAAAAATTATAAAAACAAAATGTGTTTAAATATGTTTTTAGATGAAAAGGCTTTATATTTATCAAAAGATAAACATAATCTCTTTACGGCTCATGAGATTATTCAGATGAAACCGATTTTAAACAAACATAATACCTATGAAAAATTCTTGAAAGCTAATTTATGGGTTAAAGATTTTTTACCAAACAGTTTGGATAATATGATATTAGGATACGATGATATTAAGAAAAAAAATAAAAAATCCCCAAATATCCAAATATCCCCCGCCTTCGTCAAGGCTTCGGCGGGCAGGCAATATCCTAATATCCCAGATTTTATTGAAAATCTAATCTATCAATTACAATTAAAATATATGAAATCTAAAATAACCAGGGAAGAAATTAACTCCCATTTTGCTTTTTTTCACCCCAAAAATAGGACAAAAGAAATTTTAAAAAAGTATTATTCTATTTTTTCAAAATTACCAGCAAGCTTACACAATTTTTTATGATAAAATAATTTTAGTGTTTAAAGCCAGGCTTTTTAAAACCTTTCCTCAAAAAAAAGTTAAATGTTTAGCTTGTCAAAGGTATTGCCAAATTAATAATAATCAGGTTGGTTTTTGTCAAACACGGCTAAATAAAGACGGACAGCTTTATTCTTTAACCTATGGCATTTTAAACGGTATTCAAATAGATCCGATTGAGAAAAAGCCAATGTACCATTTTTATCCTGGAACCCAGGTATTGTCAATTGGATCTTATGGATGTAATTATCGCTGTAGACAATGTTTAAATTGGCATTGTTCGTGGGGAGACAATGCCAGCACAATGCTAGCTAAATTAAAAATTGATTTTCTTTCGTGTCATCCTGGAGACCCCGCAATAGCGGGGTCGATAGGATCTCGGAGGGGATTCTATCGCTTACCGCCAAAGGCGGATTCGCTCCAGAATGACATAAGTCCTCAAGAATTAGTTGATTTAACTATCAAAGGTAATTATCCTGGGATTGCTTTTACTTATAATGAGCCTTCAATCTGGCCGGAGTATGTTTATGATTGCGCTAAATTAGCTAAAGCAAAAGGTTTTTATACTGTTTTTGTTACTAATGGTTCTTGGAGCCAGGAAACTCTTTCCTATCTTGCCCCAGTTATTGATGCGGCGAATATTGATATTAAAGGATTTTACCCGGAAACTTATGCTAAAATGGCTGCTTTTTTTGGCAAACTTTTGGCAGTTACCGAGCTGGCAATTAAAAAATATAAGATTTTTACTGAGTTAACAACCTTAGTTATTCCCACAATTAATGACTCAACTAAAGAATTAACGGCCATTAGTCAATGGATCGCTAAAAATCTGGGTCCCGAAATTCCTTGGCATTTATCAAGATTTGATCCTGATTTATCCCCAGATGAGCAATTTAAAAGACTTCCAACCACACCCATTGCCACTTTAAAAAAAGCTTACGAAATTGGAAAAAAAGCTGGTCTTAAACATATTTATGTTTGGGCGCCACCCAAAAATTTAGAAGAACAATTATTTTCTCTCGAAGATACTTTTTGTCCTAAGTGCGGTAAGTTAGTGATTAAAAGAAATGCGTGGCAGCCAGAGTTAAGAGGAGTCCAAAAAAAAGGTAAGAAAATAATTTGTCAATTCTGCCAAAAAAAACTGAACTTGCAACTTTAAGTTTTTGTATTACGATACAAATCAATTGTTACTACTGACAAGTAAATATGACCGGTTGATTGCTAAATATTTATCTTCTTAGCTTTTGCTTTATTGAGCTTTAAGATGTTAAAATAACTTTAATGGAGAAGACTGTTTTAGAAATTAAGGTTCCTAAGAACTCCGAGGAAACTCCTGAGGCAATGGTGGCCTTTTTTGCCGGACTACTTAATTATCGGGCAATTTGGTGGCGAAGACTGGTTAATTGGCATAAATGTATTGCTTTTGAAATTGCCCTTTTTAACCAAACAGTTCATTTTTATATTGTCGCTGAAGAGGATATTATTCCTTATCTTGTTTCTCAATTAGTCAGCCAATATCCGCGAGCTACTTATCTTAAAGTTAAAGACTATTTACTCAATTTTAATTTTGCCAATGCTCTGTTTGGCAGTTTAAAACTAAGTACATCCTATTATTATCCTTTAAAAACCTATAAAGAATTTAAAGATATTGATCCGTTGTCATCTTTTTTAGGAACTTTAGCCAAGGCTGGTCCGAATGATCAAGCTCTTTTTCAAATAGTTATTACGCCGGCGCCTTTATCTTATGCTGATGGAGCAAGAAGAGCTATTGAAACAGGACTTCCTTCGGCTGATGGCAAACATAATCGTGCCTTACCTCAGGCCAGTCTTATTACCCAAAAAATCGGTCAGCGGGCATTTAAAGCCGGCTTAAAATTAGTAGCGATTTCTACTAATAAAGAAGCCTCAAAAAGATTTTTATTTCATCTAGTGGGTGGGTTTGGTAATCTTAATTTAGGGGAAGGTAATAGTTTAATTTTACACCGCCAATATTTATTAAAAGATTGGTTTAAAAAAATTATTTTAAAAAGAAATTTTCGTTTTATTCCCCAAAGACATTATTTTAATTTAGAAGAACTAGCTACGATTTATCATTTTCCTTCTGAAAAATTAGCTAAAATTAAAAATATTTCCTGGGCTCATAAATTCTTGGGCGAACCGCCAGAAAGTCTTCCTGTAGTTGCTAATGTAAAACCGGAAGAAAAAAAAGATGTGAATTTTTACGCTCGAACAGAATACAAAAATCAACTAGCGGTTTACGGAGTTAAAAAATCTGATCGTCGGAAACATATTTATATTGTTGGGAAAACTGGCACTGGTAAATCTACTTTAATTGCCAATATGGTAATTAATGATTTTCGTAACAAAGAAGGAGTCGCCATTATTGATCCCCATGGTGATTTAATAGAGATTTTACTAGATTATATTCCTTCATTCCGCCTAAATGATGTGGTTTATCTTGATCCTTCTGATACCAAACACCCTTTTTATTTAAATGTTTTAGAAGTAAACAATAAAGAACAAATGGAGTTGGTAGTTTCTGGAATTGTTGCCATTTTTCAAAAGCTTTATTCTTACTCCTGGGGTCCAAGACTAGAATATATTTTACGTAATGTCCTGATGACTTTAGCTGTTCGGCCAGGCAGTACTTTAGTAGATGTTCCTTTTATGTTGTCCGATGATAATTTTCGCGCCAAGGTAGTGGAACGCTATGCCGACCCGGTAATGAGAAATTTCTGGATTAATGAATTTGACAAAATGCATCCCCGGCTAAAATCAGAAGCAATCTCACCGATTTTGAATAAAGTGGGGCAGTTTGTTTCTTCACCAATGATTAGGCATATTATTGGCCATCCTCACTCGACAATCAATTTAGAAGAATTTATGAATCAAGGTAAAATTGTTTTAGTTAATTTATCTCAAGGAAAATTAGGTGAGGATAATGCGACGCTTTTAGGAGCAATGTTGATTACCAAAATACAGCTAGCGGCGATGAATAGAGTTTATATGAAAGAAGAGGAACGCCGTGATTTTTATCTTTATGTTGATGAATTCCAGAATTTTGCTACCAAATCCTTTGTTAAAATTTTATCAGAAGCGCGTAAATACAGACTTAATCTAATTGTGGCCAACCAGTACATTGGTCAGCTGGAGGAGGATGTTGTTAAGGCAATCTTTGGAAACATCGGCACACTTATTTCTTTTTTGGTTGGTGCTCAGGATGCTTATCATTTGGCACGCGAGTTTGGTAAAATTTATTCAGAAGAAGATTTGGTAAAAATTGGCAACTATGAAATTATCAATAAAATTTCGATTGATAATTTAACATCAATGCCTTTTTATGCCCAGACATTGCCTTTACCTAACTGCCGAACGCAAAACAGAGAGAAGGCAATCCATCTTTCTAAAGAACGCTATACAAAAACAGTTATTTAAATTGATGTTAAAAAAAATAATTCTCTTATTTTTATTAATATTAATAATCTTACCACTCGGTTTTTTCTTCTGGTGGAGTAAAGAAACTTTACCAATTGATCCTAGTCGGAAAGAAACCCAAATTTTTGTTATTCCTCAAGGTTGGGGAATAGGCCAGATTGGCGAGCGACTGCAGCAAGAAGGTTTAATAAAAAATAAATTGGTTTTTAAAATTATGGTTGTTAAAGAAGGATTGGCCAAACAGTTGCAGGCAGGTGATTTTCGCCTTTCTCCTGCAATGAATCTTATTGAAATTACCCAGGCATTAACTCATGGTACTATTGATATATGGGTAAGAATTCCTGAAGGTTTACGACGAGAAGAAATAGGAAAAATTATTACTGATTCATTTATTCAGCAAGAAGCAGAATTTGATATAAAAGACTTTCTTGATAAAACAAAAAACAAAGAAGGTTTTCTTTTTCCTGATGCCTATCTTGTTCCCAAGAGTGTTACACCTAAAGATATTATCAAAATAATGGAAGATAATTTTGAAAAAAAATTTGCTACACTAACATTAAATACAAATTTAAGTAAAAATCAGATTGTTATTTTAGCTTCTTTAATTGAAAGAGAAGCTAAATATGATAAAGACAGGGCAATCGTTGCTGGTATTTTATTAAAAAGACTTAAGAAAGGCTGGCCGCTTCAGGTTGATGCTAGTGTTCAGTATGCTAAGGCTACAGAAATTCAAAATTCAGAGAAATGGTGGTTGCCAATTACTTCTCAAGATATAAAAGAAACTGATTCACCACTTAATACTTATAAAAATCAAGGTTTACCGCCAGCACCGATTTGTAACCCTGGTCTTTCATCTTTAAAAGCTGCTGCTAATCCCCAAGATTCTGATTATTGGTTTTATCTGTCAGATAATACAGGTAATATTCATTTTGCTAAAAGCTTAGAAGAACAAGAAGAAAATATTAATCGTTACTTAAGTTCTTAATCGTTATTTAAGTTCTTGACAAATAAGCAATTAATATGGTATAAGAATAATTAGCCTGTTCCAAAAGGCATACTTTTGTATGTAGGCATACTTTGTGTATGTCATTTTTTTGTTTTGTTAAAAATATTTAAGGAATAAGACCATTGATTAAAAAAAACTCTTCTGATCAACGAATCTTTCTAGGAAAACAACATCAAAAAGTTCCGTTATTAGATTTATTAAGTGTTCAGAAAAAATCATATGAAGAATTTATTTCCTCTAGCATTGCCAAAGCCCTCCAAGATATTTCTCCAATAGAAGATTTTACCGGCAAAAACTGGAGTTTAGAGTTTATTTCCCATCGTTTTGGCAAACCTAAATATACCTCTTTTCTCGCCATTGAAAAAGGGGTTAATTTTGATGCGCCTTTAAAAGTTAAAGCTAGACTATTAAATAAACAAACAAGTGAAACTGTTGAAGAAGAGATATTTTTAGGCGAGATTCCTCAAATGAATTCAGTGGGAACTTTTATTATTAATGGTATTGAAAGATCAGTCGTTACTCAATTAGTAAGGAGTCCTGGAGTTTTTTATTCGGCCAAGATTGATCCTTCTACCGGAAGAATGCTTTATACAGCTGAAATTCGTCCTCTTAAAGGATCATGGTTAGAGTTTGATGTTAATCGAAACGATATTCTAACCGTTAAAATTGACCGTCACCGCAAGTTTGCGGTGACAACTTTTTTGAGGGCAGCCGGCTTAGCTGATGATGAAGAAATTAAAAAATTTTTTAAAGAATTCGATACTGATCAAAAACATCAATTTATTACTACTACTTTAGAAAAAGATCCAACCAGAACTAAAGAAGAAGCGTTAATTGAAATTTATGAAAAATTAAGACCAGGAGAACCAGCAGTTTTAGATAACGCTTATCAATTCTTCCATAATATGTTTTTTAATCATCGCCGTTATGATTTGGGAAAAGTAGGTCGATTTAAACTTAATAAGAAATTAAATCTTGATATAGAAAATAAAGAACAAACCCAAGTTCTTTCTCTTAAAGATATTATTGCTATTGTGGGGGGATTGATTAAAATTCAAAACAAACAAGGAAAAGTTGATGATATTGATCACTTAGCTAACAGAAGAGTTAGACAAGTAGGTGAATTAGTTTTAGCTAATGCGTTTCAACCAGGTCTTCTTAGATTAGAACGTTCCATTAGGGAAAAAATGAGTTTAGCCAAAGTAGACACTTTAGTGACTCCATCTGTTTTAGTAAATCCTCGACCATTAGTGGCAATGATTAATGATTTTTTTAGACGTAATCGCTTATCAGCTATTCTTGATCAAACTAATCCTTTATCAGAACTAGACAACCTAAGGAGATTATCAGTAATGGGTAAAGGTGGAGTGACGCGTGAACGTACCTCTTTCTCTATGCGGGATATTAATTCTTCTCAATATAGTCGTATTTGTCCTGTCCGCTCTCCAGAAGGACCAAATATTGGTTTAGTTACTTATATGTCTTTATATACAAAGATTGATGAATATGGATTTTTACATGCTCCTTATAGAAAAGTCGTTCCCATAAAAAGCGGCAATAAAGCAAAAATGAAAGTTACCGATGAAATTGTATATATTTCTCCCGATGATGAAGAAAAATATTATATTACTCACGCTGAGGTAAATATTGATAAAAATGGTTATATTGCTGACGAGTGGGTGCCGCTAAGATTTAGCGGTGATTTTAAAGAAGGATCAGTAACGCAGGTTCAGCTTATTGATTGTGTTTCCCGCCAGGTAGTCGGAACAGCTGCTTCTTTAATTCCTTTTTTGGCTCATGATGAAGCGAATAGAGCTTTAATGGGAACTCACATGCAGTGTCAAGCAGTGCCTTTAGTAAATCCGGAAGCGCCATTAGTAGGTACAGGAATGGAAGCTATTGTTCCCGAAGTAATGAATCGGGTAGTTAAAGCTAAATTTCCCGGTAAAGTTATTTTTGTTGATGCCGATCAAGTGATTATTCAAGTGACTAAAGAAGTAATAAAGCAATTAAAACAAGAAAAAGATCAATTACCAGAAGCAATGACAATTTCTGGCAATAAACTTATTTATTACTTACAAAAATTCAGACGTAGTGCTCAAAGTACTTGTTATTCACAAAAACCATTAGTCAAAAGAGGACAACAAGTCCAAAAAGGAGAGATTATTATTGATGGACCAGCCTGTGATAATGGAGAACTTTCTTTGGGGAGAAATTTATTAATTGCCTATGCTTCTTTTGAAGGTTTAGGCTATGAGGATGCCATTGTTATTTCTGATCGATTAGTGAAAAATGATGCGTTAACTTCTATTCATATTAATGAGTATGAGTCAGCGGCGATGGATACTAAATTAGGTCCAGAAGAATTAACTCGTGATATTCCTAATGTAAGTGAAATTGATTTAGCCAATTTAGCTGACGATGGTATTGTTGTTATCGGCAGTGAGGTTAATCCTAACGATATTCTTGTTGGTAAAATTGCTCCTAAAGGAGAAACAGAATTAACTGCTGAAGAAAGATTGCTGCGGGCTATTTTTGGCGAGAAAGCGCGGGAAGTTCGCGACACTTCTTTAAGAATGCCTCATGGTGAACAAGGTACGGTGGTTGATGTGCAAATTCTAGATAGAAAAGAAGGTGATGAGTTGGATCCAGGAGTAAGAAAAATAGTCAAAGTTAGAGTTGCTCAAATGAGAAAGGTGGTAGTTGGCGATAAATTAGCTGGTAGACACGGCAACAAAGGAGTTATTTCTAAAATTGTTCCTAGTGCTGATATGCCCTATTTAGTTGACGGTACTCCAGTTGATATTATCATTTCGCCTTTATCAGTTTTAGCCAGAATGAACTTAGGACAATTACTAGAAGCTCACCTAGGCTGGGCAGCAAAAAAATTAGGTTATAAAGTTGCTTTACCTGTTTTTGAAAAACTTAATGAAGATAAAATTGTTAATGAACTTAAGAAAGCTAAATTACCAATAGAAGGAAAAGTGCAGCTTTTTGATGGTCGGACAGGCAATTCTTTTAAAGAAAAAACAGTTGTTGGTGTTGGCTATATTATGAAACTTATTCATATGGTAGAAGATAAAACTCATGCTCGTTCTACCGGTCCTTATTCATTAGTTACCCAACAACCATTAGGAGGAAAAGCTCAAATGGGTGGTCAGAGACTAGGAGAAATGGAAGTTTGGGCTCTTGAAGCTCATCGGGCAGCACATATTTTACAAGAAATGTTAACGATTAAATCAGATGACGTTGTTGGGCGTGCTAAAGCATTTGAAGCAATTGTAAAAAATATGGATATTCCTCAATCCAATATTCCCGAATCATTTAAAGTTCTGGTAAAAGAATTAAACAGCTTATCATTAAACGTTATACCAGGATTGGTAATAGAAAAGAAAAAAGAAGTAAAAAAAGAAGAAAAGAAAGAAACTAAAGAGGAGAAAAAAGAAGAATGAGAAATATTGTTGATTTTAAAACCCTAACGATTAAATTAGCTTCACCAGAAGAGGTTAAGTCTTGGTCTCATGGTGAAGTAACTAAACCAGAAACAATTAATTATCGCACGCTTAAGCCAGAAAAAGACGGTCTTTTTTGTGAGAAAATATTTGGTCCCACTAAAGACTGGGAATGTTACTGTGGTAAATATAAGCGCATTCGGTATAGAGGAATAATTTGTGATAAATGCGGAGTAGAAGTAACTCAAAGTAAAGTGCGAAGAGAAAGGATGGGTCATATTACCCTAGCTTGTCCAGTAGCCCATATTTGGTTTTTTAAAGGCACTCCTTCAAAACTTTCTTTACTATTAGATATTAGCCCAAGAGATTTAGCGGGAATTATTTATTTTGCTCGTTATTTAGTATTAGGTGTTGATGAAGAGAAAAGAAAACAGATATTGAACAATTTGGAAATACTTTTACAAAAGAAAGAACAAATATTGGAAACGAAAACAAAGAAAAATATTGAAGAAGTAAAACAAAAAGGCAACAAAAACATTAAAGAAATTAAAGGAAAAATAAAATCTAAAGAGCAACAGGAATTAGCTATAGAAGAAGCAAAGCTGAAAACTAAACAAGAAATTGTTAATCTAAAAGATAATTTAATTGCCGAACAAGAAGCAACAGAAGAAATTCATAAAAACATAGTTGATTTAGTGAAAAAAATAAAAATCAAAACGGTTCTTTATGAAGAAGAATATTTAAAATTGATGGATTATGATGCTATTTCTTTTATAAAGATGGAGATGGGAGCAGAAAGTTTAGTTAGTCTTATTAAAAATATTGATTTAGATAAATTAACTTCTCATTTAAGAAAAGAAATGCAAGAAGGCGTCGGACAAAAGAAAATTAAAGCGATTAAGCAGCTTAGAGTAGTTGAAGGAATAAGAAAGGCAGGGATTGATCCTTTATGGATGATTATGCAGGTTTTACCTGTTCTTCCTCCAGATTTAAGACCAATGGTGCAATTATCTGGAGGACGGTTTGCCTCTTCGGACTTAAATGATTTATATCGTCGAGTTATTAATCGCAACAATCGTTTAAAACATTTAATTAATCTTGGAGCGCCAGAGATTATTTTACGTAATGAAAAAAGAATGCTTCAAGAAGCGGTTGATACATTAATTGATATTTCTCAAAGTCGTCAGCCAAGAAAGAAAGGTACAAAAGAACTACGTTCTCTTTCAGAAATGCTTCGGGGCAAGCAAGGCCGTTTTAGACAAAATCTTTTAGGAAAAAGAGTTGATTATTCTGGTAGAAGCGTTATTATTGTTGGTCCGGAATTGAAATTAAATCAATGTGGTTTACCAAAAGAGATGGCTTTAGAAATATTTAAACCTTATGTTTTAAGAGAGATTATTACTACTGGTTTGGCTCCTAATGTGAAAAGTGCTAAGAGGGTTTTAGAACAGAAACCGCCAGAAATATTTGATATCTTGGAAAAAGTTACCCAAAATCACCCAGTTCTTTTAAATCGTGCTCCTACTTTGCATAAATTAGGTATTCAGGGTTTTTATCCTATTTTAACTGAAGGTAATGCAATTCGACTGCATCCTTGTGTATGTGCGGGTTATAATGCTGACTTTGATGGTGATCAAATGGCTGTTCATTTGCCATTATCACAAAAAGCCATCCAGGAAACAATTGATTTAATGATGCCCCAAACCAATTTACTTAAACCAGCTGATGGTTCGCCAATAACGTTACCTAATAAAGAAATGGCCCTGGGTTGTTTTTATCTTACTTCTGTGGATTTAGAATTACCTTTATTAGAAACAACAATTTTTGCCAATGAAGTTGAGGCGTTATTGGCCTATCAAGTAGATAAAGTTGAACTACGGCGTTTAATTAAAGCCAGAATTAAAGGAATGGTTTTAGAAACCACGGTTGGCAGAATAATTTTTAATCAAACTCTTCCTGTTCAATTTTATTATTTTAACGAAACAATTACCTCTGGGATCATTAAACAATTAATAGAAAGAGGATTAAAGACTTTGAGTAAAGAAGAAATGGTAAAAATGATTGACGATCTTAAGGATTTAGGTTTTCAATATGCTACTTTATCGGGTCTTTCTGTTTCGGTTTTTGATTGTACCGTAATTAAAGAGAAAGAGCAGATTATTCGGGAAGTTAATAAAAAAGCCGCCCAAATAGAAGAAAATTATTCTTTAGGTTTGATTACCCAAGAAGAAAAGAAAAGGCTTTCTAACGAATTATGGATGGATGCTACGGAAGAGATTGCCGATAAAACTTGGGAAAGTTTTGCTCCTTCAAATAGCGTTAAACTAATCATTAATTCAGGAGGTACTCGGGCCTCAAAAGACCAAGTAAAACAATTAGCTGCCATTAGAGGTTTAGTAGTTGATCCTTTAGGAAAAATTGTAGAATTACCAACTAAATCAAATTTCCGCGAAGGACTTTCGGTTTTTGAATACGTTACTTCTACAAGAGGTTCAAGGAAAGGTTTAACTGATTCGGCCTTAAAAACCGCTGATGCTGGTTATCTTACTCGTCGATTAGTAGATGTTTCCCATGATGCGATTATTAGAATAGAAGACTGTGGTACTGATAAAGGAATAAAGATAGCTCAAGAAGGAACAAGAGAAAAAGTATTTTTTGCCCGTTTATTAGGCAGAATTACTGCTAAAGATATTTTATCTTCTACAAAAAAAATTATCTTAGCTAAAGGCAAAGTCGTTGATGAAGAGGTAATTGAAAAAATAAAAAAAGCGAAAATTAATAAAGTAACTGTTCGTTCTTCCTTAACCTGCGAGGCAAAATATGGTATTTGCCAAAAATGTTATGGTTGGGATTTTTCGACGAAAAAAATGGTTGATATTGGTACACCAGCGGGAGTAATTGCGGCTCAAAGCATTGGTGAACCAGGGACACAATTAACTATGAGAGTGAGGCATACCGGCGGAATTGTTGGTCTCGATGTAACTCAGGGTTTACCAAGAGTAGAAGAGTTATTCGAAGCCAGAACTCCAAAAGTTCTTTCTCCTTTATCAGAAATATCAGGAAAAGTAAAAGTAGAAGAAACTGCTCAGGGCTATCAGATAATAGTTAAAAACACTCAAGTTAAACCTATAGAAGAAAGAGAATATCTTATACCTTTAACTAGCCATTTACATGTTAAAAACAATGATTTAATTCCTTCAGGATATCAATTAGCCAGTGGAGGTTTAGATCTTAAAGATGTTTTAAGAATAAAAGGATTAAATGGCGTTCAAGAATATTTAATTGAACAAATCCAAAAGATTTATGAATCGCAAGGAATTTCGATTAATGATAAGCATTTTGAAGTTATTGTGCGCAAAATGAGTGATAAAGTCCGCATAGAAACAGAAGGAGATGCTAGTTTATTAACGGGAGAGATTGTAGAGAAATATCGTTTTGAGGAAGAGAATGCCGCTACGTTAGCGAAAGGCGGCCAGCCAGCCACTGCTAAACTGGTTATTTTAGGAATCACCCGGTCAGCTTTATATACGGAATCTTGGTTGTCAGCTGCTTCGTTTCAAGAAACATCTAATATTTTGACTGAAGCCAGTTTACAAGGAAAAGTTGATAAGCTTTTAGGTCTGAAGGAAAATGTTATAATAGGAAGACTTATTCCGGTTTCTCCAGATAGAGTATTAGTTGAGGAATAAAATCTATGCCAACAATTAATCAATTAGTGCGTAAAGGCCGTAAAAAACTATCTAAAAAAATTAAAGCTACTGCTTTACGTAGATCTTTTAATGCTAAAGATCGCAAAATGGTAGAAACAATGAATCCGCAAAAACGCGGAGTATGTCTTATTGTCAAAACAATGACTCCCAAAAAACCAAATTCAGCTTTAAGAAAAGTAGCGCGGGTAAGATTATCTAATAAACAGGAGGTAACTGCCTATATTGGCGGTATTGGTCATAATTTGGCCGAACACTCAATTGTTTTAGTCCGGGGAGGAAGAGTAAAAGATTTGCCAGGAGTAAAATATCATATTATAAGGGGTAAATTTGATACTTTGGGAGTAGAGGGAAGAAAAAAAGGCCGTTCAAAATATGGCGCTAGATTAGGAGGAAAAGTTGGTGTTCAAGTAGGAGCAAAACCAGCTCCTGCTCCTCAACCAGCAGCTGCAAATGTCTAGATCAGGAAAAGTTAGGAAAAAATTAATTAAACCAGATTCACTTTATTCTAGTCGATTAATTACTCGTTTAATCAATCGAGTAATGAAAGATGGGAAAAAAGAAGTGGCATCAAAATTAATTTATCGGGCTTTAGAAATTATTAAAGAAAAATTAAAAGTTGATGATCCACTTAACGTTCTTATGCAGGCAATAGAAAATATTAAGCCTAGCATTGAGGTAAGAGCCCGCCGAGTAGGTGGTGCAGCTTACCAGATTCCTATGCCTCTAAGAGGTGATAGAAAAGAAGCTTTAGCGATTCGTTGGTTGGTATTGACTAGCAGAGCTAGATCCAACAAAGACTATCATACTTTTGCCGATAAATTAGCCGCCGAACTAATTGACGCTTATCATAATGAAGGTGGAGCCATAAAAAAGAAAGAAATAACTCACAAAATGGCCGAAGCCAACAAAGCTTTTGCGCATTTTCGCTGGTGAGGCGCAAAAGCCGCAGTCCCTCGACATTTTCCAAACAAGACTTCTATGGAGAAAGTTAATCTAAAAGTTATTAATTATAATCTCTTTTAGTAAAATAGATAATCTCCCCTTGTCTCCTGAAAAATATTTTGCTACAATTAGTCTGAAGTTAAAAAATAAAATTGCTTCCCCTGATAAATTAAGGGAAGTGTTTTTATTGTTAAAAAATATTTATGGTACAACAAGATACTTATACTAAGAAAAAAGATACAATTTCCATTGAGCGGGTGCGGAATATTGGCATTATTGCCCATATTGATGCCGGAAAAACTACCACTACAGAACGATTTCTATTTTATACTGGAAAAACCTATAAGATTGGTGATATTGACGAGGGAACGACTCAAATGGATTGGATGGATCAAGAAAAAGAAAGAGGTATTACTATCCAATCAGCAGCTACCACCTGTTTTTGGCCTCAAATAGTTAAACCAGAAGATAAAGATAAAGTTTATCGTTTTAACCTTATTGATACACCCGGACATGTAGATTTTACTGCTGAAGTAGAACGGTCTTTAAGAGTATTAGACGGTGGAATTGTTGTTTTTGATGGTGAAGAAGGAGTGCAGTCACAATCAGAAACTGTTTGGCGCCAGGCCGATCGTTATAATGTCCCACGTCTTTGTTTTGTCAATAAAATGGATAAGATTGGTGCTAATTTTTTTAATACTGTCCAAATGATTAAAGATCGCTTAGGCGTTATTCCGGCAGTGATCGCTTTACCGATTGGTGCAGAAAAAGACTTTAAAGGAATAGTGTTGCTTCTTGAAGAAAAAGCATTAGTTTGGGAAGGCGATGAAACAGGTGCCAAATTTAAAGAAGTACCCATTCCTGAATCAATGCAAGAAGAAGTAAAACTATACCGTACTAAATTAATCGAATCAATTTGCGAACACTCAGGAGATAATCAATTATTAGAGAAATATTTAGATGGTAAAGAGATAACTATGGAGGAACTTAAAAAAGGATTAAGAAAAGCTACGATTGGTTATAAATTAATTCCTATTTATTGTGGGTCTTCATTACGCAATAAAGGTGTTCAACCTTTACTTGATGGAATAGTTGATTATCTACCTTCCCCCATTGACATTCCGCCAGTTACTGGCTATAATCCTAAGACAGAAACAGAAGAACAACGTCAGCCTTCAGTAAAAGAATCTTTTACTGCTTTAGCATTTAAGATTCAAACCGATCCACATGTCGGAAGGTTGACTTATGTTCGTGTTTATTCTGGCACTTTAACATCTGGAAGCTATATTTATAATTTTGTGCGAAGAAAACAAGAAAGAGTGGGTCGTTTGCTTCTGATGCATGCCAATAAAAGAGAAGAAATTTCTCAAGCGGTGGCAGGCGAAATTGTTGCTGTTATTGGCTTAAAAGATACCAAAACAGGCGATACATTAACAGAAGAAAATCATCCATTACTTTTAGAATCAATTACTTTTCCTGAGCCGGTTATTTCTTTATCTATTGAGCCAAAAACTCGGGTTGATCAAGACAAAATTAGTTATGCTCTTTCCCAATTGGCTGAAGAAGATCCTACTTTTAAAGTGAAAATTGACCACGAAACTGGTCAGACAATTATTTCTGGAATGGGAGAACTACATTTAGAGATTCTGGTTGAGCGGATGAAAAGGGAATTTAAAGTAGAAGCCAATGTTGGTCATCCTCAAGTAGCTTATAAAGAAACAATTATGAAGGTTGCTACTGGTGAAGGAAAATATATTCGTCAATCAGGCGGCCGCGGTCAGTATGGCCACTGTCTTTTAAGAGTAGAACCAAAAGCGCGAGGAGAAGGGTATGAATTTGTTTCAGAAATCAAAGGAGGAGATATTCCTCGAGAATTTATTCCGGCAATAGGGAAAGGCGTTAAAGAAGCAATGGAAAATGGTGTTTTGGCTGGTTATCCGATGATAGATATGAAAGTCGCTGTCTATGATGGCACTTATCATGAAGTTGATTCTTCAGAAATTGCCTTTAAAATTGCCGGATCGATTGCTTTACAGACAGCCTCCAGAAATGGACAACTGGTTTTACTGGAGCCGATTATGAAGGTAGAAGTTACTACGCCGGAAGAATATTTAGGGGAAGTCATTGGTGATTTATCCTCTAAAAGAGCAAAAATTTTAGGAACAGATGTAAGAGGGAATGTAAAGATTATTAATTCTTTGGTTCCCTTAGCCGAAATGTCTCAATATGCGACACGACTAAGAACGCTTACGGCAGGTAGAGCTTCATTTTATATGGAGCCGAGCCATTATGAAGAAGTACCATTGAATATAGCTAACCAGATAATTGCAAAGAAAATAAAAACTTAAAAATTAGCAAATATTTAATTTAAGGAGGTTTTATGGCAACCTATCAAAGAACTAAACCACATATCAATATTGGTACCATTGGTCATGTTGATCATGGTAAAACAACTCTTTCTTCAGCGATAACTAAGTGTTTATGTGGAGCTGGAACAGGGACACAATTTGTTCCTTTTGACCAAATTGATAAGTCTCCGGAGGAAAGAGAAAGAGGCGTTACGATCTCTATTACTCACTTAGAATATGAAACTACTAAACGTCATTATGCCCATATTGATTGTCCAGGACACAAAGATTATATCAAAAATATGATTACCGGCGCCGCCCAAATGGATGGCGCTATTTTGGTAGTTTCAGCCGCTGATGGGCCAATGCCGCAAACCAGAGAACACATCCTTTTGGCTCGTCAGGTTAATGTTCCAGCTATTGTTGTCTTTCTAAATAAAGTCGATACAGTTGAAGATAAAGAATTATTAGATCTTGTAGAAATGGAAATAAGAGAACTTTTGACTAAATATAAATTTCCCGGTGATAAAATTCCTGTAATAAGAGGATCAGCCTTAAAAGTATTGGAATGTGGTTGTGGTAAAAGAGAATGTCAATGGTGTGGTAAAATTTTAGAATTAATGGATCAAGTAGATAGCTATATTCCTACACCTGTCCGCGATTTAGATAAACCATTCCTAATGCCAGTAGAAGATGTTTTTTCTATTAAAGGTCGTGGTACAGTTGTAACCGGTAGAATTGGAAGAGGAGTAGTTAAGGTTGGCGATACCATAGAAATTGTTGGTGTTAAAGATACCCAGAAAACTACTGTTACTGGAGTAGAAATGTTTAGAAAAAGCCTTGATTCCGGTCAGGCAGGCGATAATGTCGGTATTTTATTAAGAGGAATTGAAAAAAATCAAGTAGAAAGAGGTCAAGTATTGGCTAAGCCAGGAAGCATTACCCCTCATGTAGAATTTGAGGCAGAAATTTATGTTTTAACCAAAGAAGAAGGTGGTCGTCATACGCCATTCTTTACTGGCTATAAGCCACAATTCTATATTAGAACAACTGATGTAACTGGTGAGGTGCAATTACCAAAAGGCGTAGAAATGATTATGCCAGGAGACAATATTAAAATGAATGTTAAATTAATTGTTCCTGTAGCTATAGAAAAAGGCCTGCGGTTTGCTATCCGTGAGGGCGGAAAAACTGTCGGTGCTGGTGTAATTACTAATATTTTAAAATAAAAAAACTTTAAACCTCCTACTGTATGGTAGGAGGTTGCACATTCAAATGACAAAAGGAAGAATTAGGGTTAAACTGAAAGCCTTTGATCATCGCATCATTGATGAGTGTTGTGAAAAAATTTTGCAAACAGCACTTTCTAGTGGAGCAAAAATAAAAGGACCAATACCTTTACCTACCCAAAGGAAAATCATTGTGGTGACTACCAGTCCTCATACTGATAAAGATGCAAGAGAGCATTTTCAGATTTTAACTCATAAGCGGTTGATTGATATTATTCAGCCAACCAGCAAGACAATTGATAGTCTTATGCATTTAGAATTACCAGCCGGCGTTGGTATTGAAATCAAAATGTAATTTTTTAAAAAAGTTTTCAAAAAAGGCCCGGTGAGCTGGGTCTTTTTTTCTTGGAAAAAATGACAATTAATAGCTTTTATGGATTTAAAATAAACCAATTTCAAACCTTTGACGAAAAAGAAAAAAGGATAGTGGTGACCTGCTTAAAAGCTCAGTCTTTGTTAGTTAAACAGATAAAAAATAAGGATAAGGATCATTATTGGGCTTATCAAGTAGCGATTCTTAGAGACCAAAAAAGTAAGAAAAAACAGTATTTAAAAGAGATAAGGATTAAGGAAGAGCCGCAGTTAAAAATAGGTGATCAAATTAAGTTAAGTACTGTTTTTAAAGTTGGTGACGTAGTAAAAGTTACTGGTCTTACCAAAGGCAAGGGTTTTGCTGGAGTAGTTAAACGCTGGGGTTTTGCTGGTGGACCGCATACTCATGGTCAATCTGATAGAGAAAGAGCACCCGGCTCTATTGGTATGCGTACCACTCCGGGAAGAGTTTGGAAAGGTAAAAAGATGCCTGGACATATGGGGAATAAGACTAAAACTATAAAAGGATTAAGAATTTTTAAAATCGATGAAGAGAAAAATGAGCTTTGGTTAAAAGGAGTGATTCCTGGAGGAAGAAACAACTTAATAAAAATTAGCCAGTATACCAAGTAATTAGTTAATATGATAAAAATTGATGTTTTAGATACCAAGGGAGAAAAAGTTAGTAAGTTTAGCTTGCCTGAATATATTTTTAACGCTAAGATTAATAATTCCTTAGTGGCCCAGGCAGTAAGGGTTTATCTTAGCAATCAAAGACAAGCATCAGCCAAAGCTAAGACACGAAGCGAAGTTAATGCTTCAGGAAAGAAGATTTATCGGCAAAAAGGAACAGGCCGTGCAAGACATGGCGATCGAGCCGCACCTATTTTTGTTAAAGGCGGTAAAGCTCATGGTCCTACTGGTGGACAAAATTATAAACTAAAATTAAGCAAAAAAATGAAGAAATTAGCCTTATTTAGCGCTTTAACCAGCAAGTTAAAAGATAAAGAAATCATTATTATTACTGGTTTAGAAAAGATAGAGCCAAAAACCAAAAAATTAGTGAAGATTATAAAAAATTTACAATTGAATAATGATTCTCTATTAAAAATTACCGTTGTTTTGCCAGAAATAAAAGAAAATGTTATTAAGGCAGGAAGAAATATTCAAGGACTAAATTTATTACTGGCTAACACTTTAAATACTTATCAAGTTTTAAATGCAGGAAAATTAATTTTCATGAAAGAAAGTATTGATACACTTAAGAAAACCTATGCAGTTAAATGAAATAATTAAAAAACCATTAATTACAGAAAAGTTTATGGCAAAAACCAATATTGGTCGTTATGCCTTTGTGGTTGATAAAAGAGCGAATAAAAATATTGTTAAAAAAGCAGTCGAAGATTTTTTTAAGGTTAAAGTAAAAAAAGTATGGTTAATGAAGGTTTTAGGCAAAAGGAAAAAGGTCGGTCGTTCTCAGAAGAAAATTATTAAAAAATCCGATTGGAAGAAAGCCATTGTTCAATTGAATAAAGATCAAAAAATTGATCTTTTTGAAACAGGAGGAGCAAAATAAAGAGAAATGGTTTTAAAGACTTATAAACCAGTTACACCAGGACTTAGGCATCGTGTTGATGCAGTTTCTGATTTTACCAAAAAGGAACCAGAAAGAAATTTAATTAAAATCTTAAAAAAACATTCTGGTCGTAATGCCACTGGTCACGTAACGGTTCGTCATCAAGGGGGAAGGGAAAAGCGCTTTTGGCGAGAAATTGATTTTAAAAGAAATAAAAAGAATATTGAAGCCAGGGTAGCTAGCATTGAATATGATCCCAATAGGTCGGCTAATATTGCCTTACTTTTTTATAAAGATGGTGAGAAACGCTATATTTTAGCACCGGAAGGATTAAAAATAGGTGATTTTTTAATCAATGCGGAAAATGCTCCGGCAAAAATTGGTAACAGCTTAGCCCTAAAAAATATACCAGTAGGAACACCAATTCATAATATTGAACTTTTCCCAGGAAAAGGTGGGCAAATTGCCAGGGGAGCAGGAACTGCAGCAATTGCTCAATCAAAAGAAGGGAAAATAGTTATTACTAAGTTGCCGTCAGGCGAAATAAGAAAAATTCTTGGTGATTGTTTTGCCACCATTGGTCAGGTTAGCAATATTCATAAAAAAAATATTAAATTTGGTAAAGCAGGAAGAAAAAGACATTTAGGAATTAGGCCTTCAGTAAGAGGAGTAGCGATGAATCCTAGTTCCCATCCTCATGGCGGCGGCGAAGGCAGAAGTGGAATTGGTATGCCTAGTCCTAAATCGCCGTGGGGTAAAAAAACTTTAGGCAAGAGAACAAGAAAAAGAAAGAAATTCAGTGATAAATATATTATTAAACGGAGGAAATAATGGTACGTAGTACAAAAAAAGGACCTTACATAGATAAAAAATTATTAGCAAAGGTTTTAAAACAAAGACAGCTAGGGAAAAAGGAGCCAATAAAAACATGGTCGAGGGCATCACAGATTCCACCGGAATTTGTTGGCCACACTTTTGCTGTTCATAATGGTAGGATGTTTATTAATGTGTTTATAAATGAGGCGATGGTTGGTTATCGTTTAGGTGAATTTTCTCCTACAAGGACGTTTCGAGGACACGGAAAAATAGTTAAAAGGATGCTAACAAAAACATGAGCAAACCAATTTTAATTACGGCGGAACAAAAATATATTAGAATTAGTCCAAGAAAGATAAGACTAATCGCCAATGCCATTACTAAATTACCGCCATTGGAGGCGATTGATCGTTTAAATTTTTTAAATAAAAGAGGAGCTAAGACATTAGCTAAAACTATTAAACAAGCAATGGCAAATGCCGTAAATAATCTTAAAATAAAACAAGAAAACCTGAAATTTGCTAAAATAGAAGTTTTAAAAGGGGCAACCAATAAACGTTGGCGGCCAGTATCCAAAGGCCGAGCCCATTCAATTTTTAAAAGAACTAGTCATATCAAAATTATTTTGGAGGTAATCAGTGGGACAAAAAATTAATCCTTTTGGTTTTAGATTAGGCAAACTTTATTCCTGGAAGTCCCGCTGGTTTGCTACCAAGTTTGATTATCAGAAATTTTTGCTTGAAGATATTAAGTTAAGAAATTTATTAATGGAAAAATTAAAATTAGCGGGAATAGTTAAGGTAGAAATTGAGCGGTCTATTAATACGCTTAAAGTTATTATTTATGTTTCTCGACCAGGCGTAGTAATTGGCCGTGGCGGTTCGGGATTAGAATCATTAAAAAAGATAATTGCGGAAAAATTAAATATTAAGAGCAAGAGTAAAAAAACCACCAAAATTGATCTGGAAGTAAAAGAAGTAAAAAGTCCCGATCTTTCAGCGCAGTTAATCTGTCAAAGAATTATTAATCAGTTGGCCAAACGTTATCCTCATCGTCGAGCGGTGGCTCAGGCAATGGAAAAAGTAATGAATAGCGGAGCAAAAGGAATAAAAATTGTTTTAGCAGGCAGAATCGGAGGATCAGAAATTTCGCGTACAGAGAAATATAGTCAAGGGAGTATTCCTTTACAAACTTTAAGAGCAGATATTGATTATGCGGAAAACCCGTCTTTGACAAAGTTAGGCTATGTTGGTGTTAAAGTGTGGATTTATCTAGGAGAAAAGGAGATTAAATAATGTTACAGCCAAAAAGGCAAAAATATCGCAAGCAATTTCGTGGTAAAAGAACAGGTATTGCTACCGCTGGTTCTAGTTTGGAGTTTGGGGACTTTGGACTTAAAAGTTTGGCTTGTTCATGGTTGACAGCCCAACAAATTGAAGCAGCTAGGAAAGCAATTACTCATCATACTAAAAGAGTAGGCAAGTTATGGATTAGAGCGTTTCCAGATAAATCTTTTACTAAAAAAGGAGCAGGTTCAAGAATGGGTAATGGCAAAGGAGAAATTGCTGGTTATGTTGCTGTTATAAAACCAGGAAGGATAATTTTTGAACTGGCTGGTTTAGAAAAATCGATTTCTTTTGAAGCACTCCAGCGTGGAGCAGCTAAATTGCCCTTTAAAACAAAGCTTATTAAAAAAGAATAAAAAATGAAAATAAAGATTAACCAACACGATTTTAAAGATAAATCAAAGCCGGAGCTATTGATTTTACTTAAAGAATTGCAAACTGAATTGTTAAAAATAAAGATGGATTTTAAAGTAGGAAAATTAAAAGACGTTCATTTACTAAAGAAAAAGAGAAAAGAAATTGCTAAAATTAAGACTCTTATTACAGTAAAAGAGATTACAGTAAAGGAGAATAAGTTATGAAGCAATTAAAAGGTAAAGTTATTAGCGCAAAAATGAAAAATACCGTTACTGTTTTAGTAAAACATTTATGGCAACATCCTTTATATAAAAAAAAAGTGACTAAAAGTAAAAAATACCTTGTTGATGATAATCTAGGAGTTAAAATAGACGATAAAGTAATTATTGAAGAATGTCGACCAATTAGTAAAAAAAAGAGATTTAAGATTATGAAGGTATTAAGTGACAAAGTGAGAAAGTGACAAAGACTAAGTCACTCAATCACTTAATCACTAATCACTAAATTTGATTCAATTAAGAACTATTTTAAAACCAGCTGATAATTCCGGAGCTAAGGCACTGAAAGTGATTCATATTCATGGTGGTTCTAAACACCGAGTAGGTACTATCGGTGATTTTATTACTTGTGTAGTTAATCAAGCAGATCCAAATGGTCAAGTTCACGATAGTCAATTAGTCAAAGCAGTTATTGTTCGAACTAAAAAAGAAAATCGTCGTTTTGACGGTTCTTATATCCGTTTTGATGATAATGCAGCAGTAGTGATTGATAATTTTATTAATAAACAGCCTATCGGGACAAGAATTTTTGGTCCAATTGCCAGGGAAATAAAAGAAGCAGGTTTTGCTAAAATTATTTCTTTGGCTCCGGAGGTATTATGAAAATAAAAAAAGGTGATTTAGTAAAAATTACTGCTGGTAAAGATAAAGGTAAAACAGGAAAAGTAGACAAAGTTATTCTTAAAAAAAACAAAGTGGTGGTTGCCGGTGTTAATATTTATAAGCGCCATCTTAAGCCAAAAGGAGAAGGTAAACCAGGAGGAATTATTGATATAGCAAAACCTTTACCCGTGTCTAACATTGCTTTAATTTGTTCTAAATGTAATCAACAGACAAGAGTGGGTTATTTATTAGATAAAAATAAAAGTAAAACCCGTGTTTGTAAAAAGTGTAAGCAAATTATTAATTAAAAAATGAATCGTTTAGAAGAAAAATACCAAAAAGAAATTGTTTCCGTTTTTCGGAAAGAATTTAATATTAAAAATCATTTAGCGGTACCTAAAATAATTAAAGTGGTAATTAATGTTGGTATCGGCCAAATTTCTGCTGATAAACCAGCCCAGGAAAAAGCAATTAATGTTTTAGCAGCCATCGCTGGTCAAAAACCAATGATTAGAAAAGCTAAAACTGCCATTGCGGAATTTAAAATTAGAGAAGGAATGATTGTTGGGTTAAGTACAGCTTTAAGAGGGCAACGAATGTATCAATTTTTAGATAAATTATTTACAATTGTTTTACCCAGAGTACGTGATTTTCAGGGATTAAAAAAAAGCGCTTTTGATGAACAAGGCAATTATACTTTAGGTTTAAAAGAACAAATTATTTTCCCCGAAGTTGATTATGATAAAATTGACAAAATTCGTGGTTTGGAAGTAACAATCGTTACTTCCGCTACTGATAAAAAACAGGCTTTAAGATTATTGGAATTATTAGGCATGCCGTTTGAGAAAAGAGGTATTAAGTGAAAAAGTGAAAAAGTGACAAAGACTAAGTCACTCAATCACTTAATCACTAATCACTAAAAATGGCCAAAGAATGTAAGTTTGCCAAACAAAGAAAGAAATTAAAATACAGTACAAGAGATAGAAATCGTTGTAAGATTTGCGGTAGGCCGCGAGCTTATATTCGCTTATTTGGTCTTTGCCGTTTATGTTTTCGACAATTAGCCCATAAAGGAGAATTACCAGGCGTCGTTAAAGCCAGTTGGTAAATTTGAGGTATTAAGTGACAAAGCGAGAAAGTGACAAAGACTAAGTCACTCAATCACTTAATCACTAATCACTAAAAATATGTTATCTGATTCAATTGCCGATATGTTAACAACAATTAGAAATGGTTACCTAGCTAAAAAAGAAAAGGTAACTATTCCCTATTCAAAAATAAAAGAAGCAATCGGTAAGGTTTTAGTTAAAAAGGGTTATCTTATAGGAGTAAAAAAGGAATTAGAACAAAAATTGACCTGTGAATTGAAGTATAACCAGAAAACCCCAGCAATGAAAAAAGTTATTAGGGTTTCCAAACCTGGACGTAGAATTTATGTGAATTACCAACAATTACCAGTGGTAATGGGAGGTTTAGGAACAGCCATTATTTCTACTAATCAGGGAATAATGACTAGTCAGGAAGCAAAGAAAAATAAATTAGGTGGAGAAATAATTTGTCAAGTTTGGTAAGAAAGGAAAAAAATGAGTCGTATTGGTAAACAACCGATTACCATACCAGAGGGAGTAACTGTTCAACAAACAAGATAAAATTATCATTTCTGGTCCCAGAGGACAATTAGAACAGAAAATTAGACCGGAAATAAAAGTGAATATTGCTGATCAGCAGGTAAAACTTCAATGTTGCTCTAATAGTAAGTTAGCCTTAGGTTGTTATGGTTTATCAAGGACTTTAATTTATAATAAAATTTTAGGAGTAACGATCGGATTTTCTAAAATATTAGAAATTAAAGGAACAGGTTATAGAGTATCATTAGAAGGAGAGAATCTAAAGATATTAATTGGTTTTTCTCATCCAGTAATTATTAAGCCGCCACTAGGAATTAAATTTCAAGTTGAAGGTACTAATATTATAAAAATTTTAGGAAATGATAAACAACTTGTAGGTGAGATATCTGCTAAAATTAGGGCTATTAGACCACCAGAACCATATAAGGGAAAAGGAATTTATTATCAAGGCGAGACAATTAAGCGAAAAGCAGGTAAGGCCGCTAAAGCAGGGGCAACCGCTGGAGCTTAAATAAGTTTTATTTAATAAAGATGACTATAGTTAAAAAAATTAACGATAAAACTGAAAAAAGAAAAATTAGAGTAAGGGCTAAATTAAGACGATTTGCCAAAAGGCTTCGTTTGTCTATTTATCGATCAAATAAACATATTAGTGGTCAAATTATTGATAATAAGACAGGCAAGACATTAATTTTAGTTAGCGATCAACACTTAAAACTAAAAAATGAAAAATTAACAAAAGTGGCAATTGCTAAAAAAGTAGGGCAACTATTGGCCCAAAAAGCCAAGAAAATAAAAATTAATCAAGTTTATTTAGATCGTGGTGCTTATAAATATCATGGTCGGATTAAAGCATTGACAGAAGGTGCAAGAGAAGGAGAATTAAAAATATGATGGAAGAAACCAGACAGCTAAAAGAATTTGAAGAAAAAATAATTCAAGTTAATAGAGTATCAAAAAAAACCCAGGGTGGTAATAAGATTAGTTTTTCTGTTTTAGTAGTAGTGGGAGATAGAAAAGGAAAAGTGGGTGTCGGCTTAGGTAAAGCTCCAGAAGTGTTGGCGGCGATTAAAAAAGGAATTAAACGAGCGAAGAAAAATTTATTTAAAGTTTCTCTAAGAGGTTCAACGATTCCTCATCAAGTTTATATTAAAAAAGGAGCCGCTAAATTACTGCTTAAACCAGCACCATTGGGTACAGGAGTAATTGCCGGTGGACCAGTAAGAGTTGTAGTTGAAGCAGCGGGGATTAGAAATATTGTCGCTAAAATTTTAGGGACAAAAAATAAAGCCAGTAATGTCTATGCTACTATGGAAGCGTTGAAACAATTAGTAGCGAGAAACTAAAAGGGAGGGAAAATGAAATTAACTAAATTACCAAAAACGACGGTTAAAAAAAAGAAACGCGTTGGTCGAGGTTATGGTTCAGGTAAAGGTGGTCATACGTCGGGACGTGGTCAAAAGGGACAAAAAACTCGAGGAAAAGTGAAACTAATGTTTGAGGGAACAAAGATGCGTAAATCATTGATTCGAAGGTTACCGATGTTAAGAGGAAAGAACAGATTTAAATCAATAGGAAATAAACCAATAATAATTAATGTTAAATATTTAAATCTTTTAAGTGAAGGAACAGAAGTTACTATCGATAAATTAGTAAAAAGTGGTTTAGTTGATAAAAGAGCGGTTAAATTTGGAGTAAAAATCTTAGGTGATGGTGTATTAACCAAGAAATTAACTGTTAAATTACCTATCTCAAAACAGGCAAAGAAAAAGATCGAAAAAGCAGGAGGCAAAATAGTTGAATAAAATTGTTCGATCTTTAGTAAACGCCTTTAAAGTTCCTGAATTACGCAAAAAACTTCTTTTTACTATTTTTATTTTTATTGTTTTTCGTTTTGCCGCTCACCTTCCAGTTCCAGGAGTTAATAATAACGCTTTAAAGATGTTGTTTGCCAGAAACCAATTTTTAAACTTATTAGATATCTTTTCTGGTGGTACATTAGCTAATTTTTCTATTATTGCTATGGGGTTAAATCCATATATTAATGCCTCCATTGTTTTACAGCTTTTAACAATGGTTTTTCCTAAATTAGAGGAATTAAGTAAAGAAGGAGAAATGGGGCGAGAAAAAATTAATCAATATACTAGATTTATTACCGTTCCCCTAGCTGCCTTTCAATCATTAGGAATGATTGCTATTTTACGTCAACAAAAAATTATTACAAATTTTAATCCATTAGCTTTAACTACCATTATTATCACAATGGTTGCTGGTTGTCTTTTATTAATGTGGCTGGGAGAATTAATTACCCAATATGGTATCGGTAATGGTATTTCTTTATTAATTTTTGGCGGCATTGTTGGTCGAATGCCGATTTCTTTAGCCCAAACTTTTTCTTTAGCAGAAACAATTAACTTTCTTAATCTTGTAATCTTTGCCGTTATGGCAGTCGGGGTAATTGCCGCTATTTGTTTTGTTGACGAAGCAGCACGTCAGATTACTATTTCTTATGCTCGCCGCATTCAAGGAAGAAGAATGTATGGTGGAACAACTACTCATTTACCATTAAAAATTAATCAGGCAGGAGTTATTCCTATTATTTTTGCTGTTTCCTTGGTTTTAATTCCATCGATTATTGCTCAATATTTTCAAACTTTACCTAATCCAACCATGGTTGCTGTGGCGCGCTTTATTGCTAATCTGTTTAATCCCAATGGTTTTTTCTATAACATTTTCTATTTTATTTTAGTAATTGGGTTTACTTATTTTTATACAGCAGTAACCTTTAATCCGGAAAAAATCGCCGATGAGATTAAAAAATATGGCGGTTTTGTTCCCGGTATCAGACCAGGAAAACCAACAGCAGATTATCTAAATTATATTCTAACCAGGATTACTTTAGCAGGAGCGATTTTTTTAGGATTAATTGCTATTTTACCGTCACTGGCAAAATCTCTTACCGGAGTTACCACAATGATGGTTGGTGGTACAGGGATATTGATTATTGTTTCAGTAGTTTTAGAAACAAGCAAAGCCTTAGAAGCGCAATTATTAATGAGAAGTTATGATGGTTTTTTAAAGGAGTAACTTATGTATATAATTTTCTATGGTCCTGAAGGTTCGGGAAAATCAACCCAAGCAAAAATGTTAGCCAAAAAACTTAAGCTTCCTTATTTAGGTTCTGGTGATTTAGTCAGAAAATATGCTGCTGAAGATAAAGGGATTATGGGTAATGTTTGCCGAGAAGCCTTATTTTTAGGGCATTATGTACCTGATTCAGAAATGTATGTTTTATGGAAACACAGACTTAAACAATCTGATGTGCAAAATGGTTGGGTTCTAGATGGTTTTCCCAGAAATATTAATCAAGCAGAGTTTTTAGATGATAAATTAGATAAATATGGCAAAAAAATTAACTTTGTTTTTTATCTTAAGGTAAGCGGACAAGAGTCAATAAAAAGATTGTTAAAACGAGGAAGACATAATCCTGATGGAATACTTCATGACTCAAAAGAAAAGGTAAAAGAAAGGCTTAAAATTTATAATGAAAGTGAAACAGAGGTTTTAGAATTTTATAAAAAAAATAATCTCTTAGTGGAAATTAATGGTGAGCGTTCTATTGAAGAGATTTTTAAAGATATTACTAATAATATTAAAACTTTCAAGTAAGCCAAATAAGAACCACTCTCAAAATAAATGAAAATCAAAAAACCAAATCTACAAATTGCTATTGATGGTCCTGTGGGTGCAGGGAAAAGTATTGGCGCTTACGAAGTAGCTAAGAAATTAAATATTTTCTATGTTAATACTGGTGCGATGTATAGAGCAGTAGCTTGGGTTGGACTTAAAAACGGTTTAGATTTAAAAAAAGAAGGACCTTTAATAAAATTGCTCAAAAGGACAAAAATTAGATTAAAAAAATCTAGCAAGAGAAACATTATTTATGATGTATTTGTTAATGGTAAAAATATGACTAGTCAACTCTTTTCTTCTCGTGTTCATTGGGGATCATCGCAAGTATCAATTTTTCCTAAGGTAAGAAAATTTTTAGTTAAATTGCAGCAAGAGATTGCTGAAAATCAATCAGTAATAATGGAGGGTAGGGATATTGCTACAATCGTATTACCTAATGCTGATTTAAAAATCTATATGACAGCTGATTTAAATAAGAGAGCAAAAAGAAGACTAAAAGACTTATCAGAGAGGGGAGAAAAAGTTAGTTTAACCGCAGTAATAAAAGAAATAAAAAAAAGAGATTATAATGATACTCACAGAAAACTTGATCCGTTAAAGATAGCCACTAATGCTTGGGTACTAGATACAACTAATCTTACCATTAAAGAAGAAATATCTTTAATCCTCAAAAAACTAAAAAATTTAGGACTTATTGAATAGAATGATTATTCCCATAAAAACAGAAAAGGAAATTCAAATGATGCAAGAAGGAGGAAAAAAACTTTCCTGGGTTTTTGGTCAATTAAAACCATTAATAAAGTCAGGCAGTAATCTTTTAAAAATTGAGCAGCAAGCCAATCAATTAATTAAATCAATTGGGGCTAAACCAGCTTTTAAACAGGTAGCTAATTATCATTGGGCTACTTGTCTTAATGTTAATGATGAAATTGTTCATGGTATTCCTAAAGATTATCAATTAAAAGCTAATGATGTGTTAAATATTGATATTGGTTTATATTATCGGGGATTTAATACAGATATGAGTAGCACGTTTCGCGTGAAAACCCAACCCCCAAAACCTAACCCCCAAAACAATACCGTAGATGAAATCGATAGATTTTTAGCAACAGGTAAGTTAGCTCTAAAAGAGGCACAAAAACAGGCAAAAGTTGGCAATAGAGTTGGTCATATTTCTGAAAAAATTCAACAAATTATTGAGTTAGCCGGATATAATTGTGCTCGTAATTTAACCGGTCATGGAGTTGGAAGATTATTACATGAATCGCCAATGATCCCCTGTTTTTTAAGAGGGAGGATAGAAGAAACCCCTCTTTTACAAAAAGGGATGACGTTAGCCATAGAGATTATTTATACTCAAGGCAGCCCAGAATTGATTACTGATAATGACGGGTGGACAATAAGGACAAAAGATGGTAAAATATCGGCTGTATTTGAAGAAACGATAGTTATTAGTCAAAAAGGGTATTTAGTCTTGACTAAAGTACCCTTTTAAGCCTGATTTAAAGCTTGTTAACAGGCGTTTTTTTTGTTAAAATTGTTTTTAGGTAAATGGTAGATAAAATCAATAATCAAAAAGAAGGAATAGTAACAGAGAGTCTGCCTAATGCTATGTTTAGAGTGCAATTGCCGGAGGGAGAAATTTTATTATGTCATTTAGCCGGGAAAATGAGATTAAACAGAATTCATGTTTTACCAGGAGATAGGGTAATTATTGAAACTACTCCTTACGATAAAACAAAAGGGAGAATTGTATATAGAAATAAATAACATGAAAGTACAAGCTTCAGTTAAAAAACGTTGTAAAAAATGTAAGGTAGTAAAACGCCGAGGTAAAGTGTTTATTATTTGTCCTAACGCTAAACATAAACAGAGACAGGGTTAATTATTAGTTATAAGTTATTGGTTATTAGTTAATATTTTGTAATGGCGAACTTTTCAACCCAAGGCTGATCGGCCTTTGGCGGAAGTTCGTGTTATTAAAAACTATAGTGCGCATTGCCGGAATAGAAATACCATCAGAAAAAAGAACAGAAATTGCTTTAAGCTATATTTACGGCGTGGGAAGAAAAAATGTTATTAATATTTTGAAGCAGGCCCAGGTAGACCCTAACAAACGGGCAAAAGATTTATCTGATCAAGAAGTTAGCCGCTTACAAAAAATTATTGAGACTATTCCTACAGAAGGAAGATTAAGAAAAATTATTGCGGAAAATATTAAACGGTTAAAACAAATTGGTGCTTATCGAGGAGCAAGACATGCCGCTAACCTACCCTCAAGAGGACAACGAACACGAACTAATGCCCGCACTAAAAGAGGTAAGAGAGTAACGATTGGTGCACTTAAAAAGGAAGCCTTAGCTAGAGAAGGAGCAGCGCAAAAAGTCAAAGCAAAAACAGGAGAAAATAAATGAATAAAATTAATAAAATAAATAGAGTTAATAGAGGAAGACTATATCTTACTTCAACATTTAATAATTCCCTAGTAACAATTACCGATGAAGAAGGTAACGTTATTTGTTGGGGAAGCAGTGGTCGATCAGGCTTTAAGGGAGCAAGAAAAGCGACACCATTTGCCGCTACCACCGCCATAGAAGATGTTATTAAACGGGCTAAACTATTAGGTTTATCAGAAACAAAAGTATTTATTAAAGGGCCGGGAGCAGGTAGAGATGCAGTATTAAGAGTTTTAAAGACAAGCGGGATTAAAATTTCCATGATTGCTGATATTACGCCTATGCCTCATAATGGTTGTCGTCCTAGAAAAAGGAGAAGAGTATGAGTCGTAATTATGGTCCAAAATGTCGTTTATGTCGTCGAGAAGGAAAAAAACTTTTTCTTAAAAGCGAGCGATGTTATAGTTCTAAATGTCCCATAGAAAGAAAAGGTGCTTTACCGCCCGGACAACATGGTCAGAGAGGAACAAGAAGACTTTCTGATTATGGTTTGCAATTAAGAGAAAAACAGAAAGCAAAAAGAATGTTTGGTATTACCGAAAAAGTTTTTAAAAATTACTACAAGACTGCTTCTCAATTTAGAGGTGAAACAGGCAAACGTTTATTGCAACTTTTAGAGACAAGATTAGATAATATTGTTTTTCGGGGTGGTTTAGTAGGTTCAAGAACGATTGCCCGACAACTTATTGTTCATGGTTTTTGTTTAGTAGACGGTAAAAGAGTCAATATTCCTTCTTATCAGGTAAAACCCAATCAAATAGTAAGTCTTAATACTAAAGGTTTAGCTTTAGAAATGGTGAAAAAATCATTAACTAAAAAACCTTCCGCTCCTTCTTGGTTGAAAAGGAAGGCGGCGGTCGTTAAAATAGAGAGATTACCAGAACGAGATGAGATGGAAAATGATATTGATGAACAATTAATTACAGAATTTTATTCAAGATAACCCGCCTTCACCGAGGTTTCCACCTACGCTAAAGCTACGGTGGACAGGTCGGGGGCGAGAAGGAGAAAAATGATTAATTCAATTTTTAAGATAAAGGCTGCCGAAGAAACTAAAAATTATGCTAAATTTGTCATTGGCCCCCTAGAACAGGGTTATGGTCATACTCTTGGTAATGCCTTAAGACGTTGTCTACTTTCTAGTATTCCCGGAGCAGCTATTACTAAATTAAAAATTGAAGGCATTAGACATCAATTTACAACTTTAAAATATATGAAAGAAGATATTGTCGAATTAATTTTAAATCTTAAACAAGTAAGGGTTTTTTATCAAGGAGATAAAGAAGTTAAATTAACCCTAAATATTAAAGGACCAAAAGAAGTTAAAGCTGGTGATATTAAAACTCCAGTAGAGTTAAAAATTTTTAATAAAGATTTAGCCTTAGCTGAACTAACCGATAAAAAGGCAACTCTTAATCTTGAGTTATGGGTTCAAACAGGTTATGGATATTCGTCAGTAGGGGAGCGAAAAACTAACAGTTTAGGTATTATTCCTATTGATGCGGTTTTTTCGCCTATTACTCAGGTTAATTATAAGATAGAAGCAATGCGGGTTGGCAAATGGACTAATCGTGATAGTTTAATTTTAGAGATTTGGAGTGATGGAACAATTAAACCAAGGGAAGCCTTAGAAAAAGCAGCCAAGATTTTGGTTGATCTATTTAGTCAAATTTATAATCCAGTAGAAGAGAAAGAAGAAAAAGAAATTAAAGAGGATAATAAAGAAAGTGAAGCACTTAAGTTAACTGTTGAAGAACTTAATTTACCCACCAGAATTGCTAATGCCTTAAGAAAAGGTGGTTATTCAACAATAAAAGATCTTACTCTAGTTAAAGGTAAAGATCTTAGTCAGGTAAAGAATTTAGGAGTAAAATCAATAAAAATTATTGCCAAACAATTAGAAGAAAAAGGAGTTTTTTTAAAAGGATAAATGAGACATAAAATTAAAGGAAAAACATTTAATCGCAATACCAATCAACGAAAGGCTTTATTTAGAAGTTTAATTCAAAGTCTAATTATTCATGAAGAGATAAAAACTACCCAAAGTAAAGCAAAAGTAATAAAAAGATTAGTTGATAAATTAATTACTAAAGCAAAAGCCGGCACCTTACAGGTACGACGTCAATTAATGGCTTTTTTACCAAATAAAAAAGCGGTTAATAAATTAGTTGATGATATTGCTCCTCGAGTAAAACAAAAAACCAGTGGTTTTACCCGTTTTATAAGATTGGGTAAGCGTCGAGGTGATGATGCAATGATGGTTAAAATGGAATTAGTAGAAAAAAAGCCGAAAATAAAAAAAGTAGATAAAAGTAGTGCAAAAGTAGAAAAAGGTAAAAAATGACCTATGTAACCAAACTTAAAGATATCAAACGTCAGTGGCACTTAATTGATCTAAAAGATAAAATAATGGGTCGCATGGCCACCAAAATCACCTATCTTTTACAAGGGAAAAATAAACCTTATTATAGTTCTTATTTAGATTGTGGTGATTATGTAGTTGCTATTAATGCTAAGGAAGTGAAAGTTAGTGGCAGAAAAGATAAACAAAAAACCTATTATCATCACTCCAATTATCCAGGCGGATTTAAAGAAATTACTTTTGCCAAACAGATGGAAAAAGATCCTAGAAAACTTATAGGATGGGCAGTAAAAAATATGTTGCCTAAGAATAAACTAAGAGATGAAAGATTAAGTAGGTTAAAAATTTTTATAAATAGTGAACATAATTATAAAGATAAATTTAAAACAAAATGATTAGTAAATCGGAAAAAACTATAAAACCAGATAAAAAGGTTCAAGCAAAAAAAACTCGTAAAGATGAGTATATCTATGCTGTTGGCCGGCGCAAAACCGCCACCGTTCGAGTTAGGCTTTATCCCAATAAAGAAGGCAATATTATTGTTAATGAAAAACCAATCGATCAATATTTCTTCGGAGAATGTTATAAAAAGATCTATCTTGAACCATTAAGAATTTGTAATGTGATTGGTAAATATTTAATTACCATTAAAGTAAAAGGTTCAGGAAAAATGGGGCAATTAGGAGCAGTTATTCATGGTGTTTCTCGGGTATTAGCTAAATTAAATGAAGAAAAATTCAAGCCTCTATTAAGAAAACGCGGCTTTCTAACAAGAGATCCTCGTAAAAGAGAACGACGTAAAGTGGGTATGGGCGGCAAGGCAAGGCGAAAGAGACAATCTCCTAGAAGGTAATCTTTCTTTTTTCTTCTTAAATTAGTAAAATTGTTTTACCAACGGGGATTAGCTCAGTCAGCAGAGCGCACGCATGGGGTGCGTGAGGCCGCCGGGGCAGAGCCGGCATCCCCGACAAACATAATGAAATAAAATTCGGTTCTAATCCTTCGATTTCACTTAGGACATGTTTTTCGTCAATCTAAAATAAAACTAAAAAAAGTGATATATTATAAATATGACTATAGAACAATTTTTAATCAACAATCAATGGTTTATTGTAATCCTTACTGGTTGGAGTCTTCTTTGGAAAGGATTAGCTTTATGGCGAAGCGCCCGGCTTAAAAGTAAACCATGGTTTATCGCTATTTTATTAATTAACTCTGTAGGAATTTTAGAAATTATTTATTTGTTTATTATTAGCAAGAGAAAGGAGAAAAAATGGGGGTTAAAAAAGTTTTTACTTACGATATTGCCAAAAAAATTGGTGAACAATTAGACATTAAATGGGATAAATTTGATGTAGAACAGTTTAGAATGGGTATGGATGTTGAATTAGAACACGGGAATGTTGATCCAAATACCAATGTTTCTAATGATGATCCCTTAACAACCGGTAAAATTGCCTTAGCTCATTTAAACGAATTTCCGGATTACTATACCCGTTTATATAAAATGGAGCAAGAAGCCGAAACTTACTGGGAAAAATGACACAGAATATTATATGGATTTAGAAATTTTAGAAGATATATTAAAAACAGAACCAAAATTCCGTCTTGTTCAGGCAAAAGAAGCAGTCTTCAAGCAGTTAGTTAATAATTGGAAAGATGCTAAAAACCTACCCAAGATTTTGCAGGAAAAATTAAATTTATTTTGTCCTCTTGATATTTCAGCAAAACTCTTTCAGTCCCAAAATAATAATAGCTTAAAAGCACTTATTACTCTCAAAGATAGCTTAAAAATAGAAACAGTGTTAATGCAACATAAAGATGGTAGAAATACAGTTTGCCTTTCTTGCCAAGTCGGTTGTCCGATTGGTTGTTTATTTTGTGCTACAGGCAAATTAGGATTTAAAAGAAATCTGGAAGTTTGGGAAATTATCGAGCAAGCTCTATTTTGGCAAAGATATTTAAAAAAAACCAGCCAGCGAGTTACTAATGTTGTTTTTATGGGTATGGGCGAACCACTTTTAAATTACGATAATGTGTTAAAAGCAATTCATATTTTAAATGATCAAAAGGGTTTTAATATTGGTGCTCGGCATATTTCTATTTCTACTGTGGGAATAGTAGAAGAGATTAAAAAATTAAGCCAAGAGCCATTACAAGTTAATTTAGCCATTTCTCTTCACGCACCAACTAATGAATTACGTAGCAAACTAATTCCTGTCAATAAAAAGTATCCAATCGAAACAATTTTTAAAACCGTAGAAGATTATGTTAAAAAAACCAAACGTAAAGTGATGTTTGAATATATTATGATCAACAATGTAAATGATTCGGAGAAAGAAGCCTGGAAATTAGTAGAATTAATGAAAAATAATTATCTTTATATGGTTAATCTTATTAAGTATAATAAAACCTCTATGTTCCGGCCATCGTCTTCGTTGACGATACAAAAATTTAAAAATATATTAGAAGGTCAAAAAATTAATGTTACTGAACGCTATCGATTTGGTCAAGACATTAAAGCGGCCTGCGGTCAATTAGCCGGATAAAATTTAACTTCGCTTCCAATTTCAATTTTACATTTATTAATCAAACCATTATTTATTTCCAAAACTTTATCAACAGGTTCTTTAGGAAAAACCCGGGCAATATTTTGATTATTTTTAGACGGGGGAATATTATAACTAAGATCAATAATCTTATTTCCTTTTATCCAAACAAAGTCTAAGGGGAAATTCATATCCTTCATCCAAAAATGATATTGCTGGGCAGTAGTAAAAATAAACAGCATTCCTGTTAATTTATCCATTTTTTCTTTACCCGATAATCCTTGTTCTTTTTGTTCTTCTGTTTCAGCAAGATCAACATTAAATTTACACTTACCAACTTCTAGTTGAGGTTGGGATTTTTTTGGTTGTATTTTAGTAAATCTAAGAATTACTAAGAAGACTATTATTGATAATAAAAATATTAAAATAATTATTTTTTTAGCCATTAACTATTAGTTTAGCATAATATCTTTGCATTAATAAAGAATTGCTAATGACGCTGACTGAGGAAAAAGCCATTGCTGCGGCAGCAATAGTGGGGTTTAATAACCAACCAGTAAAAGGATATAAAATACCTGCCGCAACAGGGATACCAATAATATTATAAAAGAAAGCCCAGAAAAGATTTTGCTTAATTTTATTTAAAGTGTATTTACTTAAATCAATTGCTGTTATGACATCTCTTAAATCATCTTTAATTAAAACTATTTCTCCAGTTTCTATTGCCACATCAGTGCCCGAACCAAGGGTAATACCTAAATCGGCTTGAGCCAAGGCTGGTGCGTCATTAATGCCATCGCCCACCATTGCCACAATATTTCCTTCACTTTGTAATTTTTTTATCTCAGCTGATTTATCTTGCGGCAATACCTCGGCTAAAACTCTGTCTATACCGACGAGTTTCGCAATAGCCTCTCCAACTCTTTTATTATCTCCGGTAATTATTGCCACCCTTTTCCCCATTTTATGAAGCATCTTAACTGCTTTTTGTGAGTAATCCTTGAGTGTATCAGCCACTGCAATAATACCGATAATATCTTTCTCTATAGCCAAAATCATTGCTGTTTTACCTTGATTTTCTAAAACAATCATTTTTTCTTCTATTAAACTTGGGTTAATTTGATTATCAGTCATTAGTTTTCTTGTTCCGAAAATTATTTTTTTCTTATCTAAATTAGCGGAAACGCCGTGGCCGGGAATGGCTTGGAATCCTTCGACTTCGCTCGGAGTAAGATTTTTTTCTTTGGCCTTATTAAGAATTGCTTGGGCTAAAGGATGTTCGGAATTTTTTTCCACTGACGCGGCGATTTGCAGAATAGAATTTTCGCTAATCTCATCTTTAACTTGAATAATATCAGTAACACTTGGCTCACCGCGAGTTAATGTTCCTGTTTTGTCAAAGATAACGATATTTACATCGTTGGCAGTCTCCAAGGCCTTGCCGCTTTTAATTAAAACGCCATTTTTGGCCGCTAAACCCGTACCCATCATAACCGCAGTTGGTGTTGCCAAGCCCAAAGCACAAGGGCAGGCGATAATTAAAACAGCGACAAAAACTGTTAAGCCAAAAGTAAGTGGTTGGCCCAACAAAAGCCAAATAGCAAAAGACAAAATAGCAATACCAATCACGGACGGAACAAAATAAAAAGAAACTTTATCAGCCAAAAGCTGAATTGGCGCTTTTGAACCCATTGCTTCCTCAACTATTTTTATAATCTGGGTCAACATCGTATCTTTGCCGACTCGGGTGGCTTTAAATTTCAAAACACCGGTTTTGTTAATGGTCGCGCCGATTACTTCATCACCCTTTTTCTTTTCCATAGGAATACTTTCTCCGGTGATTACTTTTTCGTCAACACCGGAATAGCCGTCAATAACAACTCCATCTACAGGAATTTTCTCACCAGGCTTAACCAAAATAATATCTCCAACTTTAACATCACTAATTGGTATTTTTATTTCTTCATAATTAAAGTTTTGAAACTTTGAATTTGAGATTTGGGAGTTATTTGTAATTTGAGATTTGGAAATTGGAATTTTCCGCAACACAGTTGCGGTTTTTGGTTGGAGTCCAATTAATTTTTTAATCGCTTCTCTAGTTTTTCCTTTGGTTAATTCTTCTAGGTAATTTCCTAGGGAAATAAAAATTAAAATAAAAACAGTGCTTTCATAATATAAATTTTTGGTAGGAGCAAAAATCGAGACAGCTAAACTATAAAAATAAGCAGCGCTAGTGCCGATAAAGATTAAAGAGTCCATATTGGGATGCCTACGCCATAAGTTTTTAAAACCGTCCGCCCAGATATTAAAACCAGCTAAAATTACGGTCGTTGCCAAAACAAACTGTATGGAGATAGCGTATTTTTCTATTAATATCGGTACTGGTAAACCGATTAGTTTTCCCATAACCATATAAATAATGGGTAGCCCGCAAATAAAAGCAATAATAAATCGTTTTTTTAATTCTTCAGTCTTACCATGATGATCATGTTCCCCATGAGAAATTTTTTCTTCAGCGCTACCTTCTTTGCTAATTTGATAACCTAACTTATTAATAAGTGTTCTAACTGTTTTCAAATCGATTACCATTGGATTATATTCTAAATAAAGTTTCTCGGTGACGAAATTAACGTTGACAGATTTAATACCTGCTCTTTTTTTTAGAGCATTTTCAATATTAGCCGCACAAGAAGTGCAGTGCATATTAAGAATTTTTAAAATAATTGTTTTTATCATTTAATTACCTTGGTTGGGTAGTCTAAAAAAATAGGTTTTTTTAATATCTGTTCGGGATTAGTTATTTGCGGATTATAATAAACAGTAAAAAGATTAGGTAATTTAAAAATTACCTCATTAACACCAGCAACTTTTTTTAATTCATCACTAATTAAACTAGCATGACCGGAACAGGGAATGTTAACTTGTAAATTGACCAATGATTGGTTATTGGTTAATCCTTGAATATTATTTTTTGATTTTAAAGATAAATTAGCGGTAGCAGGAAAGATAACTAAGAAAAAAAGTAAATTAATTGCGATAGTAGTGCCATATAAAATAATTAAATATCGCCATTTTCTTTTAATTCCTATTAAAGATAAAATTCCATTTCTTTTTAAATAAAAACCTGCCGAAACTGTTGCGGCCAAAAAAGAAATAACAATAAGTATATAAAAGAAATATTTATTTAAAAGAAATGGTCTTAAAAAAACTGAAGCAGTAGTTGCTCCTATAATAGAAAAGATCACAAATAGAATACAAAAAATATGGGGGATGATGCCATAAATTAATCCTTGGGAAAAACTATTTTTTTCTTTTTTCATTTTGTCATCCTGAATTCCTGCCCGTCCGGCAGGCGGGCATTTCAGAATCCTATTGCATTTTGTAATAGCGAACTTTCTTGCCCGCCGACCTGTCCGCCATAGCTTTAGCGTAGGTGGAAGCATTAGCGAAGGAGGGAGTTCGCGTTTATTTATTAACTAATTTACTAACTTGTAAAATTTCTTTAATCATTTGTTGTTTTTTTGCTTCTACTTTTGACTCCATTGCTTTAAGAAAACAAGTATTTAAATGATTTTCCATTAGCATTTGGTGGGCAGAGCGTAGTAACCCGATCACCGCCAAATTTTGCTGCATAATATTAATACAGTATTCATTACTCTCTATCATTTTAATAATTTTTCCCAAATGTGACTGCGCTTTTCTAAAATTAATCAGCGAATCTTGTTTTTTATTTTTCATATAATTCCTTTCTTTATATTTAATTTATCCATCTATTCATCATTCATTTACTCATCTATCTATTATCCATTTCTTCCTACCTCCACCTTAGGTATAGGTTTAACTATAACCACAATAATAATTAGTGTCAAGTATTAAAAATTAATGCTGTTCTTCTGCGGCCATGGCCTCGGTTTTAGTCTTATGGACCGTGCCATCCGGATGGTTGGGTGGACTATAAATAGTATATAGCTGCAGATTTTTGTCTGCAGAAGTATTAATGATATTATGTTGGCTACCGGCAGGGACTATTACTGCATCGCCGTCTTTAACCAAATGTTCTTCGCCAGCAATTATTACCTTGCCTTCGCCGCTTTCAAAGCGGAAAAACTGATCAACCGTGGGATGGACTTCCATGCCGATTTCTTCATTTGGTTTTAAACTCATAACCACCAGTTGACAATATTTGCCTGTAAACAATACCTGGCGAAAATAACTATTTTTTAAAGTAATATTTTCAATATTGCCTGCATATCCGGTCATCTTCCCTCCTTTTTAATAATTAGTAATCTTAATTTAATATTATCATAATTACTCAAGAAGAAAAATTAAAATTCCCCAACTGTATAGCTTTTGTTTTTTATTCATCTTAATAGCTTCTATTATGAATTAATAATTTAATTTTTCAAAGTTGGTAAAAATTTTTCCAAGAAGAATAATTTTTTTTGAGTTTTTCCAAATCATAAGAAGGATGACCTTCTTTATCTAAAAGAACTTTGGTTTTTAATATCTTTTTGAATATTTTATTAATAATTTTTTGTTTTCTATTAAGAAAATTTTTAACATAAGGATATTTTTTAGCATAATCTATTAAAGCAATAATTTGATTAGATAATACATTGCCAGCTAGACCGCTCCAATTTTTAATTCTTTTTCCTTTAATACCTTTATAAGCGCGAAGACCAGTTTTTAAGTAGCCAATTCTCTCAACCACATTAAAAATTTCTCCCAGCTTAGAATTTTTAGTCATAACTATTTTTTGGTAAGCCTTGTGGATTAAATCTCTTTCCTTATCTTTAGGTAGGGAATTGATAACTGTTTCAAAGATACTAACTTCAATTTTTTTATGATTTTCATTATGTTGTTCAAAAGTAATATCACCAATACCCAGGTTACCGATTTTTAATTCACCCCAATCGTGAATATAAGAAGCAGTAACTAATAGAGCTTGTTCTTCATTTGTTAAAGATAAACCTGTTTGATTAGGGGAATTAATAAATTCTTTAGCAATTTTAGCTGTAAAATGAGGATGGGTGAGGAAAAGAACATCTTTGCCCAGAAGACAATACCAATCTTCAAAAGTCTCTTTAACTATAAATCGTTCATAACGAACAGAAGACTCAAGTTGGTTTTTATGAATTTTAATAATTTTTCTTATATGATAATGAGGAATTTTATATTTTTTGAGTTTCATTAATTAATTTTAAATAATTTTTCCTCCGCCTAAACAAATATTTTTTTGGTAAAAAACACAAAATTGGCCGGGGGTAGCGGCTTTTTGAGGATTTTTAAAAACTAATTTTAACTGCTTGTTTTTAGCTGGAGAAAGAATCGCCTCGCTTAAAGGCTGGAGGTAGCGGATTTTAGCCATGATTTTAATTGGTTTGTTAGCTAATTTACCACTCAGAAAATTAAACGGCGATAAATAAATTTCTTTTTGAGCGATCTCCTTTTCATTTTTAGTGACAATTAAAATATTTTTCATCTTATCAAAGCTCTTAACAAACCACGGCCCGTCATTTATTTTAAGACCTTTTCTTTGGCCAATAGTATAAAAATGCAAACCCTCATGTTGACCTAAAATATTTCCTTTTTCATCAATAATATTGCCAATTTGCTTTCCCAACTTTTTAGTTAAAAATTCAGTTAATAATTTATTATTGACATAACAAAAATCCTGACTTTGTTTTTTTTTAATTAACCAATTAAAACCCTGCTTATTAGCAATTTGGTAAACTTGTTTTTTAGTATATTCACCCAAGGGAAAAAGTGTGTGTTTTAATTGTTCCTGAGTTAAAAAGCATAGATTATAAGTTTGATCTTTATTTTTATCTTTAGCTTGGAGTAACTGACAAGCTTGAACTTTTAAACTTTTAAACTTTGAAACTTTTTTTATTCTTGCATAATGACCAGTAGCTACATAGTTTATTTTTTTTGTTTGAGCAAATTCAATTAATTTGGCAAATTTCAAATACCGATTACAGATTACGCAAGGATTAGGGGTTTGGCCCTTTTTCAATTCCTTAATAAAGTAATCAACCACTTTATCTTTAAAATCTTTTTGACAATCAATAAGGTAGTAAGGAATATTTAATCTTTGGCAAGTCTTTTTTGCGCTAGTGAAAGTTTTTTTGCCACGCCATTGAGGAAGATTTAAACTAACGCCAATGGGCTGCCAACCTTGTTTTTTAAGTAAAAAAGCGGTTATTGATGAATCAATTCCTCCCGACATTCCCACGATAATTTTTTGTTTAGGAATATTTTTCATTGTCAATTATTGTAGCATTTTTTAGTTGCTAAGCGACACTTTTTTTGCTATGCTGATTTGAGAAAAGAAATCTTCTGCCTAAGAAAGGATTAAGATGAAAGTAAGTGATAACCCAAAACTACAGGCAATTAAAATTGCTATGGAGCAAATAGAAAAACAATACGGTAAAGGGTCAATTATGAAGTTGGGTCAAAGCGGTCAGGATTTAAAGATTGACGTTATTTCAACGGGTTCCATTGCTTTGGATTTAGCCTTAGGAATAGGCGGTTTACCGCGTGGTAGAATTGTTGAGATTTATGGTCCCGAAGCGTCGGGAAAAACTACAGTTTGTCTTCATCTTATTGCCGAAGCGCAAAAAAAAGGCGGAGCAGCGGCTTTTATCGATGCCGAACATGCTTTAGATCCAATAAGAGCCAAAGCGATTGGAGTTAATTTAGATGAACTGATTATTTCCCAGCCAGATACGGGTGAGCAAGCACTAGAAATAGTAGAAACCTTAATTCGCTCTGGTGGTCTTGATGTAATTTGTATTGATTCAGTAGCGGCATTGGTACCAAAGGCAGAAATTGAAGGAGAAATGGGTGACTCAATGATGGGTATGCAAGCGCGGTTAATGAGTCAAGCAATGCGTAAGCTTGCCGGCGTTATTTCTAAATCAAAAACCATTATTGTCTTTACCAATCAAATTAGAATGAAAATTGGTGTAATGTTTGGTAATCCCGAAACCACTACTGGTGGTATGGCCTTAAAATTTTACTCTAGCGTTCGGCTTGATGTGAGAAAAATTGGTAATATTAGCGAAGGCGATAAAGTTATTGGTTCCCGCCATCGAGCAAAAGTAGTTAAAAATAAAGTGGCGCCGCCTTTTAGGATTGCCGAATTTGATATTATGAATACCAGCGGCATTTCTAAATCAGGAGGCATTTTAGATGTTGGTGTAGAAATGGGAGTGATTGAAAAATCCGGCTCCTTTTTCAAGCATAAAGGCAAAATTCTTGCTCAAGGAAGAGAAGGAGTAAAGTTGGCCTTAGAAGAAAATGAAAAATTAACCAAGGAAATAGAAGCAGAAATTTGGAAAACTGTTAAGTCAGGAAAAACGCTTCCCGATAAAGTAGGTGAACAAGAAGAATAATTAGTTTTTGCAAAATCTTGACAGACGAATTATTTGAACAAATATACAATCGAGTACTTCATTTTCTTTCGTTTCGTCCGCGCAGCGAAAAAGAGATAAAAGATTATTTGTCAAGAAAATTAGTTAAAAAAAAGATTACCGACGAACAATTAATTCAGTCAATTAAAGAAAAAGTTATTTGTCTTCTTAAAGACCAAAAATTAATTAATGATTCTGATTTTGCTTCTTGGTGGGTTGATCAACGAGTAACTTTTAAACCAAAAGGAAAAAAGGCAATTCGGTTTGAATTATTAAAAAAAGGAATCGATAAAGAAATTATTGAGCAAGTTTTATTGACAATTAGTAGTCAACAATTAACAATTTTAGCCAAAAAATTAGTTGAAAAAAAAATTAGACTTTATCAACATCTTCCAGTTATAAAGCAAAAACAAAAATTATTTTCTTTTCTTTTTCGCCGGGGTTTTGACTTCAATCTTAGCAAAACCGTGATTGACGAAATGATAAAAAAAGAATAGAATAAGCCCAGTGATAATCAATTTTAAAAAGTCTATATGGATTGTCAAATCAACCTTTTTATTAACATAATATATTCTCCAATAGGCGACTAAAGTTGTTTGTCACTTCCTAATTTTGATAATTATTTAGAGGCACTTGTTGGTATTCATTTATCATCAAGATGAAAATTAATGTCATTTTTAAATAAACTTTCTAAAATTTTTCATCCATCGGGAAAAAGGCAAGATAGACAGTTTAAACCGATTGCCGTAAAAATTAGCAAAAAAGTATCAATTATAAAAAAAGCTGTTTCTCTACAGCAGGCAGAAGAAGCCAGACGTCAGACTGAAGAAGCCAGACGTCAGACTGAAGAAGCCAAATCCAAAGCAAGAGAAATTGTTTTAGAAGCTAAAGACGAAGCAGTGCGGATTAAGGCAGAATTTACCGAACAAGCAAGACAAATTCAAACCGAACTTGGTCGAAAGATGGGTTCGTTAGAAGAAAAAGAAAAACTACTGGAACAAGAAAAAAACCAACTAGATCAGCGTTTAAAAGAACTAGCCAAAATTAAGCAAGAACAATTAGCCAAGCTTGAGAGGGCAGGTGGTTTAACTGTTCAAGAAGCTAAACAATTAATCCTTGCCGCTACCGAAAAAAAATTAACCGAAGATGTTGCTAAACAAATTAAAGAAGCAGAAGAAGAAGCTCATCAGAAAGCCGATCAAAAAGCAAAGGAAATTATTGTTGAGGCAATGCAGCGGGCAGCCACTGATTATGTTCCGGAATATACTGTTTCGGCAGTAAAACTGCCTGATGAAGAAATGAAAGGGCGAATTATTGGCCGTGAAGGACGCAATATTCGTACTTTTGAAAAAGAAACAGGTATTGATGTTGATTTAGATGAAGAGGGAGTAATTAGACTTTCTTGTTTTGACCCCATAAGAAGAGAAATTGCCCGAGTGTCTTTGGAAAAATTAATTGTCGACGGCCGGATTCAACCCGCAAGAATAGAAGAAATTATTAACCGAACCAAGCAAGATATTCAACGAATTATTCATCAATCGGGTGAAGAGTTATGTCATAAAGTAAAAGTTTATAATTTACCCTTAGCAGTAGTGGATATGTTGGGCCGTTTTAAATATCGCTTTTCCTATGGTCAAAATATGATTGCTCATACATTAGAAGAAACTAAAATTGGTATTCATTTAGCTTATGAAGTTGGAGCTAATGTCAATATCGTAAGACTTGGTTGTTTACTGCATGATATTGGAAAAGTGATTACCGAAGAAGAAGGTTCTCATGTCCAAACAGGAGTAGATTTCTTACGCCGGCATAATATTCCTCAGCAAGTATTAGATTGTGTGGCTCAACATCATGAAGATGAACCATTTTCTTCGATGGAGTCAACTTTGGTTTATATTAGTGATGCCATTTCTGGTTCACGGCCAGGAGCGCGTTATGAAGATTATGAAGAATATGTGGCGCGACTAACTAAACTAGAAAATTTAGCTAAATCATTTAAGGGAGTAGATAGCGTTTTTGCCGTTCAGGCTGGCAGGGAAGTAAGAGTTATTGTTAATCCGAGTGAACTAACTGACGCCGCTTGTATAAAATTAGCCAAAGATTTAAAAGATAAAATTCAAAAAGAGATGACTTTTCCGGGACAAGTAAAAGTTAGTGTTATTAGAGAAGTGCGTGTTAACGAAATTGCTAAATGATAAATAAAGAAAGGTGGTGATAAGAAGAAATGAAGAAATCAGAACTTATTGAAGTAGTGGCAAAGAAAGCTCACTTAACCAAAAAAGCAGCTAAAGAAGCAATAGAATCTTTCTTTGAAGAAGTTTCCCGCTTGCTTAAAAAAGGAGAAAAAGTTACTGTTTCTGGTTTTGGCACGTTTAAGATTAGTAAAGTTAAGGATAAAAAAGGTAGAAAAAGCCCATCCGATCCAACACCAGTAGTTCATCGTTCTCATCGGGTTGTTCGCTTTGTTGTTAGTAAAACCCTAAAAAAAGCAGTCAAATAAAATATTATAGGGAAGATGAAGAAATATTTAACGCTGTTTAAAACCGCCTTACAGCTTGCTTTTACTCTCAGAGGAAGAGCTTTAATTTGGTTAGCTT